>JYMV01016876.1_pt1 | contig 28924 bp, 21 predicted proteins | sample 338911 | NCBI WGS metagenome assembly JYMV01 (sample SAMN03354496, study PRJNA234377) | hydrothermal vent metagenome | biome: Deep sea; feature: Hydrothermal plumes at the Eastern Lau Spreading Center, Western Pacific Ocean; material: Seawater | place: Tonga | collected 2009 | depth 2000 m m
CACAGGGGCATGTGTTGCTGCACTAGGACACCTCACTACTGGAGCAGTCTCGAACAATGATGCCTTGATGGAACAAGTACGTAGAGCAGGAGATATTAGTGGTGACCGGGTCTGGCAGTTTCCAAGCTTCCCCGAATACGGTGAATCCATCAAGGGAAAATATGCAGACCTGCAAAATATTGGCGGAGGTGATTCCGGAGTCATAGTTGGAGGTCTGTTTTTAGAACATTTTGTAGATAAAACACCTTGGGTCCATCTTGATATAGCAGGAACATCCTGGAATGTAAAACATCTCGGTTACCAGCCCAACAGTGGGGCTACCGGTGTCGGGGTGAGACTGCTTGTAGATTTTGTGCAGGAATGGCAACCGCTTAAATAAGTGCAGATATAATTGAATTTTTTGCAGATAGAATCATGACTAAAAGTCGCGACACACAAATCCATAAGCTGGTCAATAAACTGATCAACACGGAACGGACACAGTTGCTGAAAAGCATACTTGAACCGCTTAAACCTGTGGAAATTGCCAACATTCTGCTGCAGTTAAAATTGAAGCAACAGTTGGTATTACTGGAAAATCTGGATCGGGAAACGTCTTCAGAGGTGCTAAACAATCTGCAGGATTCACCTTCCATTCTTGGCGACATTGTAGAACAAATATCTACTGATCGATTGAGTAATGCAATCGAGGATATGCCGCAGGACGATGCGGCTGACTTTGTTGGTCTGTTGGATGATGAAAAAGCAGAAGCGTTGCTTGAGAAATTGCCGGAAAAAGATCGTGAAGAACTGACCAATCTTCTTCAATATGATGAAGAAAGTGCAGGCGGACTCATGACGCCCTATGTTGTGGCGATCCGTAGAGACCAAACGGTTGCGACAGCAATAAAAGAAATACAAAAATTTGTTAAAAAGGAGGGTTTCGAATTATTTTATACAGCTTACGTTGTCGATGATCATGATCACTTGATTGGTACAATTGGTACGACTGAACTTTTGTTGGCGGAGCGCCATAAATTAATTGAAAATTTGATGAATCCTGAAGTGGTTGCTGTTGATCAGGATTTGGATCAGGAGGAAGTTGCACGAATTGCGCAGGAATATGATTTGGTAGTGGTTCCGGTAATAGATAAGCATTTGCGTCTAATCGGCCGTATTACTCTGGATGATTTGGTGGATGTGATTGTTGATGAATATAATGAAGATATGGGTCATATTGCCGGTACAGGGGACGAAGAGGTTAGTGAGACATCGGTTTTACGAGCTTCAGGTGATAGGTTGCCCTGGCTGCTGGTTGGTTTGTTTGGAGGTTTTTTAACTGCTATAGTGATGAGTTTGTATGAAAATGCTCTTATTTCGCTACCGGATGTAACTTATTTTATTCCTCTTGTAGCAGCACTTGGAGGAAGTATCGGCATACAGTCTTCTTCAATTGTTGTGCGTGGACTTGCCACAGGAGCAATACAAACTACTGATATTCTTGTTCGGCTCTGGAAAGAGTTAAGGGTCGCATTTTTGAATGGAATTATTTGTTCTTTCATACTGGCAGGCATGTCATGGTACCTGACTGATGATGTTGGGAGGGCCTTTACATCCGGATTTTCATTATTGATCGTTGTTTGTTTTGCAGCAGCAGTTGGTTCAACAATTCCAATTATACTCAAACGAATGAATATCGATCCTGCTATAGCAACAGGGCCTTTTATTACTACAACCAGCGACATCATTGGAATCGCCATTTATCTCGGTTTTGCTTTTAATGTCAGCTTTTCTCCACTTTTCAGTTCCTGATAGCACAATGCCGTTTAGAGAAATTTACGGACAAGAGCACGCAATTGACCTGATGAATCAAGCCGTTCAGAGGGACAGGATGCCTCATGCATGGTTGTTCACAGGCCAGGCAAATATCGGTAAATACAAAACAGCTGTTGCTCTTGCACAAAAACTTAATTGCAGAAAATGTGGAGAAGACGCTTGTGGAGAATGTGATATTTGTTTTCAAATTGCAGAACAGAATTTTCTGGATTTCCAGGTTCTGATTCCTGACGGCAAGTTTATTAAGATCGATCAAATCCGTAAATCATTGAACTGGCTTCACCTTCATCCGGATCAGGCAAAAAAACGCGTATTGATTCTTGATGGAGCACAGCATTTGGGCCGGGAAGCAGCTAATGCTTTTTTAAAAACGTTGGAGGAACCGGCACCAAAAACTTTGCTGATTTTGATTGCTGATTCATCACAACAGCTGCTGGAAACAATTGTTTCGCGTTGCCAACAAATACGATTTCGTCCATTGTCTGAGGAAATTTCGGAACGCATATTGCGGGAAACAACGAACCTGTCAACAGCCCGGATTCAGTTGCTCAGTGCCTTCAGTATGGGAAGCGTAAATGGAGATCTTGCTGAACGTCTTGAACTTATGGAAACTGTCCAGCAAACGGCCATCCGCTGGCTGACCACTTTTTCTGCAGCAACACTGGAAGAGATGCTACGGACCTGTGAAACCTGGGCTAAATCCAAAAATGAGGAATGGCGTTTGCTGCTTGATTTTCTGGAAACTTGGTTTCGTGATTTAACATGGCTGTTTCGTGGTCTTCCGGAAGAAAAACTGATAAACCGGACAGTTGGTTCTGATGAAAACCGCATTTCTGCATTGAGAAAAAGTGGAGAGCATTTTACTCTGCAGCAAATTTTCGAAATTTTTGGCTGGATAGCAGAATCAAGAAGAACCATTGAACTTAACGCAAATAAGTCACTTGCAGTTGAATCTCTATGTTTGCACATGTACCGTAGCGCTGTATGAATTATAAATCGGGAAATTTGAATGAGCTGATATTTTCGAAAAATAAATTATTCAGTCGACTTTTTTTGTTCTGCGCACTCAGTTTTTTTATAGCTGTTCCTGGGGCAATTGCCCGTCAACCTACACCTTTTGAATTGGAGGCAATCCGTAAAGAAACCAGGGTTGTGTTTCTGAACTTTCTGCAACTCTGGCAGGAGGAACGCTATTTTGAATTATACAAATACGGCAAAAAACACTCCACAGATCAAATTAGCATTGAAGAATTTGCAACGCGAATGGTTGAACTGGACTGGGTTCCGGTTGGTTTGAAAACTGGAAAAGAACCTGAAATATCATATCGATACCTGACATTGCTTTATGTTAATGCTGCAATTGTTTTTCGACACAAAAGCATTTTTGATTTACAATTTACAAAGCAGCAATCATTTTTGCTGCTGAAGGAAAGTGGAAAGTGGCGCTTCGATTTACTACAGATGATCCGGTCTCCTTTTTATATTCCACCAAATTAGTACTTGCTGGAATATAATATTATTCAATAAAACCAAAAAGTAATTGTTCGATTGCTGATGACTACTGCAAGGTTTATCCTGTAAAAGCCCGAAAGCCATGCACTTCTGTTTTTTGAGTCCCTTTTTCAACAAAGTGACCTCATGGAAAAAACTGGCTGGTTTGATTCCCATTCTGATACTAATTTGACATAAAATTAATTATTACACTTCCTGAAAAACCAATGGCCGAAGACTTTGTTAGCTTAGTCGGTACTCTGGAAAAAATTTTGTACACAAATCCGGAAAACGGATTTTTGATTGGTACATTTCTAACAGAAAATTCCATCAGGCCGATCACTGTAAAAGGCATTGTTTTCAACACCCATGAGCATGAAACATTACGTTTAAAAGGCAGCTGGGAGAATCACAAAATTTATGGTCGTCAATTTTCGATTCGTGAATTCATGCCTGTTGAACCAACCTCTGAAGAAGGGATGGTACGCTACCTTTCTTCTGAAGTATTTAAGGGAATTGGTAAAAAAACGGCAGAGCGAATTGTCAAAAAGTTCGGAAAAGATACTTTTAAAATTATAGACATTTCTCCAAAATTATTATCGAAAGTTAAAGGCGTCGGCAGAAAACAACAAAAATCTCTGCTTGAGGCGTGGGATGATCAAAGAGGTCTCCGGGATGTAATGACTTTTTTGCGTGGAGTAGGAATATCACACGCTTATGCACAACGTATTTTTGCGAAGAATGGCTTGAACAGTATTCCGTTGATCAAAGCCAATCCGTATCAGTTAACTGATATTCCGGGAATAGGTTTTCTTACTGCAGATGGTATTGCACGCAATCTGGGATTCGATAATAACTCTCCGCATCGTGCTGACGCAGGCTTACTCTATATGCTGGAACAACAGGCACTCAATGGTCACACCTGTTTCCCTCGTCGGGATTTGCTCGAAAAAACCGTGCAAGAGCTTAATATTGACTCATCAATGCTGGAGTCATCAATTCGGCAATTGCTGGAAGATCGTTTGTTGAATAGTGAGAAAATTGAAGATGCTTCCGGTATTGAGCAGGAATTGGTTTCCCGTCCGAGATTTTACAAAGCAGAACGGCGTGTTGCGGAGAATATTTTTCGAATCCTTAACAGTGAAGCCTATACGGTTTATGAGGGTGAATCTTATCTGATAGAAGAGCAGGAACGAAAAGTTGGCCTGAAGCTTGATCCTGCCCAGAGAGAGGCAGTTGAAGCGGCTCTTCAGCATAAAGTGCTGATTATAACCGGTGGCCCCGGCACAGGTAAAACAACCATTGTGCGCTTTATACTTGGACTGATGCGCACCAGAATCCCTGCAATTGCACTTGCTGCACCTACTGGACGTGCTGCAAAACGAATCACTGAAACTACCGGCGCTGCAGCTTCCACAATTCACCGTCTTCTTGAAGCAAGCAACATAGGTTTTCAGCGTGACCGGGAAAATCCTCTGGAGCAGGAATTGCTGATCCTTGATGAAACTTCAATGATCGATACTCTGCTGATGGATAGTTTACTGGAAGCCGTTCCATCTGCGTCACGTTTAATTCTTGTAGGCGATGTAGACCAGTTGCCGTCAGTGGGTGCAGGAGCAGTGTTGTCGGATTTGATTGAATCCAGATCAATTCCCGTTGTGCGACTCGATCATATTTTTCGGCAGGCAGCTGATAGTTTTATTACAGTCAATGCTCACAAAGTTCGTCGGGGAGAAATGCCGGACTTCAGTAGCTCAAATCGGCAAACCGAGGATGATAATCAGCTGCTGGATTTTTATTTTATTAAAGAGTCGAATCCGGAAAAAATTGTTGAAAAAATACTGCTGATGAGTACCGAAAGGATTCCCCAGCGTTTCGAGCTTGATCCGATGATGGATATTCAGGTGCTGACGCCGATGCACCGTGGAGTCACAGGTGCAATAAATCTAAACCGGAAACTGCAGGATGTAATAAATCCAGATGCAAAAGGTCTGGAACATCGTGAACAGTGGTTCCGGATTGGAGACAAAGTGATGCAGCAGCAAAATGACTATGAGAAACTGGTTTTCAACGGCGATCTTGGAAGAATTGTTAATTGCGATCCAAAAACCAAAGAACTGCATGTTAAATTTGATCAGCAAATTGTTCATTACCAGGGGAAAGAGATGGACCAACTATCTCTGGCCTACGCAATCACGGTTCACAAATCCCAGGGAAGCGAATATTCAGCAGTGATTGTTCCTCTCACTACACACCATTATATGATGCTTCAGCGGAATTTACTCTACACTGCAATCACCCGCGGGAAACAGTTAGTTGTTTTGATTGGAACAGATGCAGCTATTAAGAAGGCCGTTGAAAATGAAGGTTCAACACGCCGTTTTACCGGTTTACTGCATCAACTGTCAGAATTGGGTGCAGCTCCTTTGTTTTGAGCTAAAATAATAAGCTGTTATTGATGCTTTAGTAACAGGTTGTAACCCCGACAACACTAGTTATCGAATTGATTGTGGAATGAAAATTACTGAACATGTAAGTTTATGATATAATAGCTTATTGGCTGTTAATGAATGTCAAACATGTGTTGCTTATTTTTTTTGAGTTTATCACAATTAATTAAGGCGCGAGCCATTAAATTTCATAAGACACCCGAAAGGAAAGATCTGATAAAGTGCTGTTACCTTATAAGATCCTTCACATACGTTTGGGTTGACATGATAAAACTCGTGACTGTCGGGTTAATTAAATATACACGAAAAATATGAAACTGTTTCGACTGACCGTCATACTTGTGTTTTTATTTTCAATTGCTCATTTCTGTTTTGCCGAAACCGGAGTATTTCCAAAAAACATTGTTTTTGTAACTCATCAGCCATTGAGCGGACCTGCAAAGGAATATTCTGATATTGGAAAAAGCGCGCAGGCCTATTTTAAATATGTCAATGATCAGGGCGGAGTACACGGTCGTTCAATTGAGTTGAAAATAATTGATGATCAGTTGAAACCATACAAAGCAAAAGAGGAACTGGAGGAACTGACTTTAAAAAATGACATATTTGCTGTTTTCAGCGGTATTGGCAGTAAAACTCATCAAGCAGTTTACCCCTTGTTAAAACAGCAAAGACTGCCAAGTTTTTTTGTCGGCTCAGATTTGCCGGAATGGACACAACCCATTCGTGCAAATGTCTTTGGTTTTATGCCTACTGCTGAAACCGAAGCGCGTGTTATTGGAAAATATATTACAGAAAAGCACACTGGAAAAGATTTTATCATCTGGTATCCCGAAAAGCCTGTATATCAGAGGGCAGTAAAAGCATTGACCAAAGAATTGTATAGCGTTTCTGCCAAACTGCTGCCGGGAAAAGCAGGACGGCTTAGCGCAGAATGGCAGCTGATTCGTAGGAATAATCCAGATTTTCTGGTTGTATTGGGAAATTATACTGATGTTATGAACTTCTTGAAGTTTTCTCCACAGATTAATATTCCCATGTTAACAGGACACGCGCTTGCGGATAGTCGACTCCCTGAGTGGCTGGGCCAAAAAGTTTCTGAACGAGTACGTGTTTTGACAGCATATCCCCTTAAAATAGAAACAGAACATCCTGGTCAAATATTACATAAGCTAATACTCAGTGAATATGCGCCAAACCTGGCTCTCAACCGCTGGACTCTTTATGGCCATGCAGTAGCAGAATTAATGGTTGAAGTCTTAAATCGAACGGGACGTTCTTTGAGTAGACAAAAAGCAGTTTCTGCTGCTGAAAGTATAACAAAATGGCAGGGAAAGTTGTTACCTCCGGTATACCTCGATTCACGTAACCACCTGGCTCTGACCACATTTCGTGTTTCACGAATTACATACGGAAGGGTAAGCCACTTGTCCGGGTGGATTGATGGTAAATAAAACAAATGACAAGGATCACAGTCACGGTTGGGATTATATGCCGGACAAGCTCTCAGACTTAACAGGGCGGGATTAAAGCCTGACAAGACGTCAAAAAATCATAGGACGGTATTACAGGCCCTTCTAGAGCTTGATTACAATACTGCTAATCAAGGGCAAGGATGGAAAATATAGCACGATTAGTGGTTAAAACAGCACTTTTGCATAATAAGGTTCTGGCTTTTCCTACTGAAACCTTTTATGGTTTGGGTGGAAATGCGTTTTTTAAAGAAGTTGCAGATCGTGTTTATAACATTAAGGAACGGCCCAGAAATAAACCGTTGCTTGTGCTGACTACACCGGAATGGCTGCCAGGTCTTTGTCTGTGGAACGACTCTCGGATTGATGATTTAATGAATGCGTTTTGGCCGGGCCCACTGACCTTGATTTTAGCCGCGAATCCGGAACTTCCGCAACACCTTCAAAACAGTGACGGAACTTTAGCCGTACGTTACACGAGTGCTCCAGCTGCACAGTGCCTGATAGAATTGGGAAGTTGTCCAATAATTGGTACAAGCGCCAACCTCACAGGCATGCCGGAATGCTCTTCTGCAACAGAAGTCCATAATCAGTTGAACAACAAGGTTGATGTGATTATTGATGGAGGAGAACTGGAAGAAAATCGGGCCTCGACTATCTTAAATTGCCAAAACAAAAATTTTGAAGTTTTGCGTCATGGAGTAATTACATCGTCTGAGATAAATCGAATCTGCGAGGTGTCGTGAAACTTCAATTTGATTTTTCTGTGCTGTTTCAGGAACAAGATTTTTGTAGTTGGTTTTTGAGAAATACTGGACAAAACCCCGAGTACTAAATTTTAAGCCGGCTAGAAAAACAAGTTTGCATCAAATGGTCAGGCTCTAAGAAGAATTATAAATAATTCCCCCGCTGAATTCAGATTTGAAAAATTGTTTGTTTTTAATGCAGGTGTAAATACTTTTACGCTTGAACAAAACATGGTTTTAATTTGAGGGCTGACAGCATTATTTCATTTGTCACTAAATCAGAATGAATCGTTTTAGTGTCAATTCAGGCCTTACATATTCCTACGGTACTGTCCGCCGATTTGGTAAAGCTGTTGAGTGATTTGTCCCAATGAACAAACTTGCACAGACTCCATCAGGACCTCAAAAATATTGCCATTTTTTAGTGCCGCCTCTCTGAGACGTTCCATCATTGAGTCTCGCTCTTTGGAGTGGAACTTGTGAAAATTCTCCAGATCATGGATTTGCATGGTCTTTTCTTCTTCCGTTGAACGCGCCAGTTCAATTTCTGCATCAGTTTCAGCAGGATTTGGGTTAAGAAAAGTGTTCACGCCCATTATAGGCAGTTCTCCGGAATGTTTAAGAGTTTCGTAATAAAGTGATTCCTCCTGAATTTTGTTACGCTGGTACATCGTTTCCATTGCACCCAAAACTCCTCCTCGTTCGGAAAGTCTGACAAATTCCGACAAAATTGCTTCTTCAACTAATTCAGTCAATTCCTCAATCAGAAAACTGCCCTGCATTGGATTTTGGTTGAATGCCTGTCCTAATTCACGATTGATAATGAGCTGAATAGCGAGTGCACGACGAACTGACTCACCCGTTGGAGTTGTAACCGCTTCGTCGTAAGCGTTGGTGTGAAGTGAATTACAGTTATCGTAAACGGCATAAAGTGCCTGAAGTGTTGTCCGGATGTCATTGAAATCCATCTCCATTGCATGCAGGGAACGTCCGGAAGTTTGAATGTGATATTTTAATTTTTGTGAGCGTTCATTTGCTCCATACAAATTACGCAGTGTGACAGCAAAAATTCTGCGTGCTACCCTTCCAATTACAGCATATTCCGGATCCATTCCGTTACTGAAAAAGAAGCTCAGGTTACGCGCAAAATCGTCAATCGCCAAGCCGCGTGCCAGATAATACTCAATCAGAGTAAATCCATTAGCAAGTGTGAAGGCAACCTGGCTGATCGGATTTGCTCCGGCTTCAGCAATATGATATCCGGAAATGCTTACCGAATAAAAGTTACGTACATCGTTTGCGGTAAAATATTCCTGAATGTCACCCATCATCTGCAAAGCAAAATTTGTGCTGAAAATACAAGTGTTTTGCGCCTGGTCTTCCTTCAAAATATCTGCCTGAACCGTTCCGCGGACGTTGTTTAACAAATCAGCCTTTATAGCACCGTAAGTTTCATTATCTACAAAATGTTTACCGGACAATCCCAACAATTCCAAACCCAGTCCATCGTGATTTTCCGGACGTTCCATACGATACTCCGGAGGCTCTACACCCTGTTTTTTGTAGCGTTCTTGAAGCGTTTTTTGCGCTTTTTCTAAATGCCCGTTTTCACGTAAATGTTTTTCTATTTGCTGATCAATTGCTGCATTCATGAAAAAAGCGAGAACCACTGGAGCAGGTCCGTTGATTGTCATGGAAACGGAAGTCTTCGGTAAAAGCAGATCAAAACCAGAATATAGTCGTTTCGCGTCATCAACTGTGCAAATTGAAACTCCGGCATTTCCGATTTTTCCAAAAATATCGGGTCGCAAATGCGGATTTGAACCATAAAGCGTCACCGAGTCAAACGCTGTACTCAAGCGTGTTGCAGGCTGATCGCAGGCCAGCAAATGAAAACGCCGGTTTGTACGCTCCGCAATTCCTTCTCCGGCAAACATGCGGGTCGGGTCTTCGCCTTCACGTTTGAAAGGAAAAACACCACCGGTAAACGGAAAACTTCCGGGAAAATTTTCCAATCCCAACCAGCTTGCAATCTCGCCCCAGTCGTTAAATTTGGGTGTGGCGATTTTAGGAATTTTGAGTCCGGAAAGACTGATGTTGTGATTCGAAATTTTCAGTTCTTTGTTGCGAATATCAAAGCTGAAATTTTCGCCCAGATACGCCTGGTTCTTTTCATGAAATTCACTCAGTTGCAGCCGCAGTGATTCCGGAAGTTTTGAGGTTTTTTCATTGTACAGTTCGGCCACTGTATGAGCAGTTTCCGGAATATTTTCAATCGGGCAGGGCTGGAGTATGTTCCAGCTATTTTTATTTTCGGTTTCCCCCAGCATTTGTTTAAGAGTTCCGTGCAATTGTCCGCATTCTGAGGCAGTCTGTGCGTTTTTCCGGACTTCTTTTTTGTAGCTACGTACGCAGCCGGCGATTTGCCGTAAATATTCTTTACGGTCCGACGGTATCAACTCTGTAATTTCGGAAACAGCAAATTCAGCTTCATGACTGCGTTTCCAGTTAAGTGAATTTTTCTTGATCAGGATTTCGATCAACTTGTGATAAAACCAGTTTGTGCCGCTGTCGTTGAAACGATTGGCAACCACACCAAAAACCGGCATTGTTTCAGTAGTTGCATCAAAGTCATTTCGACTGCGTTTATACTGTTTGCCCACGGCCAGCAAAGCATCCTGTGCTCCGGGTTTGTCAAATTTGTTGATTACAATACAATCGGCAAAGTCAATCATATCAATCTTTTCCAGTTGAGTAGCCGCACCAAATTCCGGTGTCATCACATAAACACTCAAATCAACAAAATCCGAAATCTCGGAGTCGCTCTGACCGATGCCGGCAGTTTCCACCAAAATCAAATCAAATCCTCCGCCTCCTGATTTTCCGGTTGCCTGCAGTAAGCTAACAGCACCTTCCAGTGCAGTAGATGTGGCCAGGTGGGAACGGCGTGTGGCCAGTGAGCGCATGTAAACACGGGGATCGTTGATGGCATTCATACGCATCCGGTCACCAAGCAGTGCTCCACCGGTTTTGCGTTTGGAGGGATCGATTGACAAAATCGCTATGCGCTTTTCAGGAAATTCTTCAAGAAAACTTCGCACCAATTCATCTGCCAGACACGACTTTCCTGCACCTCCTGTTCCTGTCAAACCAATCACCGGAGCCTGTGAATTCTCCACCGGAGAGTCTTGTGAGTGGAGTTTATTCAAAACTTTTTGTACTGCTTCCTGAGGTTCCACTACTTTATTTTCAGGTGCCAGCTGTGAACCTTTCACGTTTTGTTCGATCCAAGTCAGACTATTAGCAATATGCTGAACATTTTCCGTAACCAGTTTGTCTGCATGAGGTTCAAATTTATCCGGCAAAACCTGAAAATCAGAACGTTTCAGCATATCAGCAATCATGCCCGTCAGGCCAAGTTCACGGCCGTCTTCAGGAGAATAAACGCGACTGATACCGTAATCCGTCAATTCCTGAATTTCACTTTGAATGATCACACCTCCGCCGCCGGCAAAAACCTGAATATGTCCTGAACCTTTCTCCCGCAACAAGTCCAGCATGTAGCGGAAAAATTCCATGTGTCCGCCTTGGTACGAACTGACTGCAATACTTTGGGCGTCTTCCTGAATGGCAACATTGACTATTTCCTCAACGCTGCGATCGTGGCCGAGGTGAATCACTTCCGCACCCTGTGACTGCATTATGCGGCGCATAATGTTAATCGCAGCATCATGTCCGTCAAATAAACTCGTGGCGGTAACAATACGAACACTGTTTTTTAGTTTGATTGTTTTTTTGACAGGTTGGGGCGAGTTCATCGTTATTTTAATTATTTGAGTTTATTTCTCTTCCAGTTGCCAATTGATAAATTTTCAACAAATCATCTTCGGTAACATCAATGAAAGTGTCCATTTGGCTGAGTGCATAAACAAAATCAGCATGATCCACTGGTGCATATTCGCTATTAGTGTAGTCTTTTTCGGTTTCTTTTGATAGCAAAAATGCAGGATAGCGCCGCCAATGAAACAAGGCATTAAATAAAAGTGCCACCAGGAGAATGGTTGTAGTATTGATTGCAATTGGAGTAAGGATATACTGGTAGCCCAGAGCATGTATGTTTTGTCCGCCGATTACTGCAGCCAGAGCTGTTGCACCGCCAGGGGGATGAATGCAACGGGTGTAATACATAGCTCCAATCGCCAACCCAACACTGGCACCTGCTGCAATGCCGTTGGAAGGCAGCCACTGGTAACATGCTACTCCGATTGCGGCAGATATCAAATGACCGCCAATTACATTCCAAAGCTGTCCCAGAGCACTATGGGGTACTGCAAATAGCAGGACTACAGAAGCTCCCATTGACGTTACAATATACACCATCTCCTCTGCTCCAACAAAGAGAGTACTGATATATATAATACTATAAATCCCGATAAATCCGCCTAATGCAGAAATTATTTTCTCATGATTTGAAACCGGGGCAGAACCAATTCCGAGGTAATAAAAGAGTTTTTTTTCATTAGAAACCTTTGTATTTTCTTGTTAAATGGAAATTGTTGTTGTTGGATTATAGCTGCTCTAAATTCAGCATTTCTTTCCGGGTAAGTCCTAAAGTCTCTCCGCACTCAAGAATTTGCTCCCAGGTTGCATCATCAATCGGAATGCCCTGAACCTGACGTTCTTTTTTTGAAATACGTTCCGGATCACCGGCAACCAGCACCGGTTCTTCCGGATTGGCAGGCGGCGAGGCTTTGGCGTGTGCGACTATTGCTTCTACTTCGTGTTGCATCCAGGTAACATCCACTAATCTTGCTGGGTCAATTACCAGGGTGAACATGTTGTTGATAATGCTGTTTTGGCGCTGATGTTCAGGTTGGATAGTGCCGCCGCCGCTGAGTAGTCCGCCGAGTAATTCACAAAACAGGGCAAGTCCGTAGCCTTTGTATTCTCCGAGCGGTGTCAGAGCACCTAGTGGAGGATTGTCCGGACGCTCTGGAAATAAGTATCCGGCCATCACTCCGGGATCCCAGCTTGGTTGTCCTTTGTGGTCGATAACAAGTCCATCTTTGAGTGCTTCGTTTTTATTTAAAGCAACCCGTGCTTTTCCGAGTGCTATGCGGCTGGTTGCCATGTCCAGTAACACCGGAGGTTGTTTTTCAGTTCCGGGCATGGCGAGGCAAATCGGATTTGTCGAAAAACGGGCGTCAGAGCCTCGAAAAGGCGCAACCAGGGGTGGATGGTCAGTCACATTGACAAAATGCAGCGAAACCAATCCTGATGCAATGCTTTGCTCACCGTAGGTCCCGATTCGTCCGAGATGGTGAGTGTTCCTGAGTGTCATTAAAACCAGTCCGGATTCACGGCATTTTTCAATCGCCTGTACCATGGCCATTTTACCGACTGCCTGTCCATAACCACGCTGACCGTCAAACATCAAAATCGAGCCGTCTGCGTTAACCAATTCAGGTTTTTGGTTCGGACGCAGGAAATCCTCTTTGAGCATCCGTACATAAAGAGGCAGCATTCCGACACCGTGACTGTCGTGTCCAGCCAAATTGGATCGAACCAGATGGTCGGCCACCACTTGAGCCTCTTCGATACAACTGCCGCCTTTTTTGAGGAGGGTTGAGACTAAATTATTAAGTGGTTCAGCTTGAATTAGCATCTGGTAACTGAATGTCAGGTGATTTCATGAGTCTGTTGTGACGTACTTGTAAAAAGTTGTCATTCCCGCGTAAAAGAGAATCCAGGAATTTTGTATAGCTGAAATACTTTACCTAGATCTGCTCATGGCACGGATTCCTGCTTTCGCTGGAATGAAAAATAAATTTGAAAAGGTTATCTAAAACCATAATGTTAGAATAATTTGCAACTGTCGGTTTTCGATCAAATATTTTAACAAAACGCTTGGATTCCGGTTTGTGCCCTTCCAAGAATAAGCGCATGTACGTCATGTGTTCCTTCATAAGTATTGACGGTTTCCAAATTCATCACGTGGCGGATGACGTGAAATTCATCGGAAATGCCATTACCGCCGTGCATATCACGGGCGAGCCGTGCAATTTCCAAAGCCTTTCCGCAATTGTTGCGTTTCATCAATGAGATCAATTCCGGAGCGCATTTCCCCAGGTCCATCAAGCGTCCCATTTGCAAAACTCCCTGCAGACCCAGCGTGATTTCAGTTTGCATGTCAGCCAGCTTTTTTTGTATTAACTGGTTTGCCGCCAACGGACGTCCAAACTGAATCCGGTCCAGTGTATATTGCCGTGCCTGCATCCAGCAAAACTCGGCCGCACCAAGCGTTCCCCAGGCAATGCCTAAACGTGCGCGATCCAGACAGCCGAACGGACCTTTCAGTCCGGACACATTGGGCAATTCATTTTTGTCTGGAACAAAAACCTCATTCATAACGATTTCACCAGTAACGGATGTCCGCAGTGACATTTTTCCTACAATTTTTGGTGTACTCAGACCTTCCATGCCCTTTTCCAAAATGAAGCCGCGGATTATGCCTTTATCGTTTTTAGCCCAAACCACAAAGACATCAGCAATTGGTGAATTTGTAATCCACATTTTGTTTCCAGTCAGTTTAAATCCACCATCAACTTTCTTCGCACGTGCTTCCATACTGCCTGGATCGGAACCGTGATTAGGTTCGGTCAAACCAAAACAGCCTATCCATTCGGCACTGGCGAGTTTCGGCAGGTATTTTGTTCGCTGTTCCTCACTGCCGTATGCATAAATCGGGTGCATCACCAAACTGGATTGCACGCTCATAGCCGAGCGGTAACCCGAATCTACCCGCTCCACTTCACGGGCAATTAAACCATATGAAACATAACTTGCTCCAACTCCTCCATATTCTTCCGGAATGGTCGAACCCAAAAATCCGAATTCTCCAAACTCATTCATGATTTCACGGTCAAAAACCTCATTGCGGTTTGCTTCCAAAACTCTGGGCATTAATTTGTCCTGGCTAAAATCGCGGGCTGTGTCCCGGATCAGGCGCTCTTCTTCAGTAAGTTGTTCATTAAACAACATAGGATCAGCCCAATCAAAGGCCGTTCTGGTATTTGATTTTGTCATCGGATTACCTGAAAATAATTTAAAACTAAATAGCCATAATATAATGAATAAATGGGTAAAATTGCAATTTCAATCTGAAATATTTAATTGCTTATGCTAGCATCTTTGTAAGAAATTCAAGTAAATATCTTTACTTAATCAATAAAACTTACTGGACAGACAGTTTTTTCTTAAACTCTGAATAACATCAATGAAACAAAGACGCAAAAACACATCTGGTACTCATAGAGTTCCTCCTGATTTAGATTTTCGTGAACGTCTTGGTGCACTCAGAAATCTGCCTGAATTTTTCAGACTTATCTGGAGTTGCAACCGCTTGCTGGCAGTCTTTAATATTTTACTGCGTGTCGTCCGGGCTTCTTTGCCGCTAACTATGCTTTATGTTGGCAAACTCATCATTGATGAGATTGTACTGATTTCAGTTACTGCTGGAGGATCTGCAGTTGAAAACCCGGATATGTCAATTTTAACGACATTTGTTTTAATAGAGCTTGGTCTGGCAGTATTTTCTGATTTGCTGGGCCGCGGCATTGCTTTGGTGGACAGTTTACTTGGTGATTTGGTTTCGCATGAAATATCTTTGCGCCTGATTCATCAATCAGCAAGGCTTGATCTTGAAAGTTTTGAAGATTCAGAATTTTATGACAAGCTTGAACGTGCCAGACGTCAGGCTTCAAGCAGAATCTTATTGATGTCGCAGGCCTTGACACAGCTTCAGGACAGCATCACCGTATTTTTTTTAGCAGCAGCTTTAATCACATTCAACCCCTGGCTTTTATTGCTGCTGGCCATCACGCTAATACCCGCATTTTTAGGAGAAACACATTTCAACAGTCAAAGCTATTCATTGATGTACGGCTGGACACAGGAGCGCCGTGAACTTGATTATTTGCGTTTTGCAGGAGCCAGTGACGAAACGGCTAAAGAGGTAAAAATATTTGGTTTGTCTGATTTTTTTGGCAAACGTTACCAGAAATTAGCCGGAGAATATTACCAGGTAAACAGGAATCTTTCTGTACGGCGTGCGGCCTGGGGAGGATTGCTTTCGATGCTCGGTAGTTTAGGCTACTACACAGCCTATGCAGTGATTATTTACAGAACAGTATACGGGGAACTGTCACTGGGTGATCTGACATTTCTTTCCGGTTCTTTTTTACGATTACGTTCTTTGATGGAAGCAATTCTAATCCGCTTTTCCAGTATCGCCGACAGTGCTCTTTATCTGCGTGACCTGTTTGATTTCCTTGAAATGGAACCGCGAATCAGGTCCAAGGACGAATCACTGCCTTTCCCGGAGACTATTCATGATGGTTTTGCTTTTGAGAATGTTAGTTTTCGTTATCCACAGATGGAAAAATGGGTTTTGCGTGATGTTTCTTTCACTTTGCATCCTGGTGAAAAATTGGCTCTGGTTGGCGAAAATGGAGCAGGTAAAACCACGTTAGTAAAACTGCTGACGCGCCTCTATGATCCAGCCGAGGGAAGGATTTTGCTGGATGGTCACGATTTGCGTGATTATAACCTGGATGGATTGAGGGATGCCGTTGGAGTTATTTTTCAGGATTATGTGAAGTATCACTTGACTGCATCAGAAAACATTGCGGTTGGTCGAATTGATGATAGAAACAACGCAAATCGTATTAAGGAAGCGGCCCAGCGCAGTTTGGCTGATAAAGTGATTGACAAGCTGCCCGAAGGTTATCAACAGATGATAGGACGCTGGTTTAAACAGGGTACCAATCTATCCGGAGGAGAATGGCAAAAAATTGCAATAGCACGTGCCTATATGCGTGACGCACAACTCCTGATTTTGGATGAACCTACCGCCGCTTTGGACGCACGAGCAGAACATGAAGTTTTTCATCGTTTTGTAGAATTAACATTTGATAAGTGTGCTGTACTGATTTCTCATCGATTTTCTACAGTTCGAATGGCCGATCGAATAGTTGTTTTGCATGAAGGAAAGTTGTTGGAGCATGGAACGCATGAAGAATTAATAGATGCCGGAGGACAATACTCTGAGTTATTTCAAATGCAGGCAGCCGGTTATCGTTGACAGATGCAGGGGTTGTTTTTATTAAAGTACTCTTGGCGATACTGTCCTGTTTTCTGCACAATCCATAATATTTCGGACGTGCCTTGAAACTTCCTTGATCTTGCGAGGGGACTGCTTAATAGCATTTGATAATCGGCGAATAGTAAACAGAATTCTTAATTTTTTAGAAGAAAGTGCTTGAAAATCCAGCATTGGGAACTCTTGTTTAAGATTGATCAAAAAACGACGCATTCCCGTTTGTCCATGATTATATGCAGATGTGGCCAATATAACCCTTGCTTCTGGGGGTAGATTGAAAACCTGCTTGTTATTGCGCCATCGATAGCGGTAATAATGGCTAAAGAGAATTGTGGACAAAAGAATATTTGTTTCAATGTTATAGGCACTTGCTTGTGAACTTGCATATTGCTCTTCTAGCATCTGAGAAAAGACTTTGTGCATGTGCGCAAAACGGTTGGAGAGAATATCCCCCCTTCTCAGCCTTTTGCTGAGGAACCACAGTAAGCTGGTATTTTCTCCATAGGACTGGCCCTCCTTTACAAGTTCTTTTCCAACTTCCCGCATAAAAGAAGAGGAAAGTCGTGTAAATTCTATTTTTTCTGGTATAGGAGAAATTTTAGCAAAATTTATTTTGAAACCGAGGTTTTCTAGCCATTTTTGTATTTGCGGGTCCGTATAAACTCGATTTAGATGAAATGCAGTTTTCTGTAGTTTTAACTCCATTTCTGAAGCATTCCTTAACCGTTGTACTTCCCGTAACCCAATACTGGTGAGTTGTCCAATTCCTTTTGCACCAGTTGCGCTGTTGGCCAGAAAATCAAATTTTGATTCCTGAAAAAACAAACAGAATAGAGTAGGGTATGGTACTTCAAAAAAATGTGCAGCCGTGTGAATGGACATTAAAACTCGGAGCATACGTTCCTCAGAAAAACCGTAAGCATTATTTGAAGAAAATCGATTTAATGCCTCACGATACCAGCGACTTTCAACGACGTGGTCAGCCAAACCTTCTAAATCTGTTTGGGTCGGTAAACTTACTGTGCCCCGATTGAATATTTGCCTACTGATTGATTCGAATTGCATAAACATCATGATAATTCTTCGCATTCTTTCGTTGAAAAATTGATTCTTCTTTTTTTCAAAATAAGATCGATGCAGATTCCCAACGGACTGTAGCAGTTGGTTTGTGCTTAAATCCGGAATGGATTGAAGAATTTCTAAATGTTTTACTGAATTTGCAGGAGAATCGGGGACTTTAAGTTTGACTTTAGTAGTTGGAAAAATCCTCGGATGATACTGTGAATGCTGAGGATAATAGGCTATATTCGGGGATTGGCTAGTTTCAGGGACGATCAGGAAAAGGGAGAGAAGAATTATAAATAAAACAGGCAATGATAAAACATGTTGCCTAAATGAAGTCAGAAATATCAAAATTTTTTTACTAAACTCCATTCTTCTTTAATAGCAAATCCATTTGCTGTTTTTCTTACGCCAACACTCACCTACGTATTCAGACTAGAATTGGCGAAGTTTTTTCCTATCCATGGAATAGCTTCTGTATCACACTGACTAATTTAGTATAAAGCAAATCTAACTGAAAAATCAACAAAAAAGAATTCAAAATAACAAATAAGTTCATAAATAATTGATAATAAATAGAATAAATTTATAAAATATATAACCATAGCATGAATGTATGCTAGGTTTGTTTCAGAATTTTTTCTACTGAACTGGATTCCAAAGCAATACCCTCTTTCCTGAAGATGATATAGTGACAAAGTGCCTTCATTATTTTTTAAATCATGGTTGATGAAAAGTTAGTGAAAAATTGTAAAAATAATGGCAATAATCTAGGAGTACTTAATGAAGTTTGCAAGCATTGTAAATAATTTATTCAAATAAAATAGTGGAGTCTGTTTTGTTTAAGCTGCCAAACTTAATAATTTGTTTTGCAAAGGTTTGTCAAATAATTAAGACAAAGACTTATAAAACATTGATTCACCTTGAAACAGTAAGGATGTTCATGTTAAATCGTAGTGATAGAATTGGTTTAAGAGCTAATTATTCTTGATCCAATTTAATGAATGTTTACTTTAAGAAACGTAATCGTTTCAGAATTGTTTTGTTTTTTAGGGACTAAATCTGAGTGGATCTAGTCATACACATTTTAAAAATCTCAATCAATAAAGGCATTGTTGAATAATTCACAAAAATCGAATCGTCAGGTTGATGTTGCCATCATAGGTGCCGGTTCTGCCGGGCTTCCGGCTTTTCGTGCTGCACGAAAACACTCTGAAAAAGTTGTACTGATCGAAGGAGGAGTTTACGGAACTACCTGCGCCCGTGTTGGTTGTATGCCCAGCAAACTCCTAATTGCTGCTGCAGAAGCGGCTCATTCAGTAGAGACTGCTTCCGGCTTTGGAATTCAGACAGCAAAACCTGTTGTCAATGGTAGAGAAGTGATGGAGCGCATTCGAGGTGAACGTGACCGATTTGTGGGGTTTGTATTGGACGATATTGAAAATATTGATCAAAAACACCACCTTCGAAACCATGCAAAATTTCTTGATGATCATAGACTTGGGGTTGGTGAGGAGATAATTGAAGCCAAATCAGTCGTAATTGCAACCGGTTCTTCTCCAAAACTCATGCCAATGTTTAAAGGGCTTGGTGATAGACTGATTGTCAATGACGATGTATTTGAATGGGAAACACTACCGGAGTCAGTTGCTGTTTTTGGCCCGGGCCTGATTGGGATTGAGCTTGGTCAGGCATTGCACCGACTTGGAGTCCGTATAAGGGTTTTTGGGCGTTCAGGTTCACTTACACCTCTCAGCGATATGGCAATCAGGGATTATGCAGAAAAGGTGTTTCAAGCCGAATTCCCTCTCGATACGAAAGCCAATCTGCATGGTTTGGAGCGTGAAGGTGATCAAGTAAAGATTCGTTTTGTTGACAGGGAAGACGGCAAGGAAAAGGAAGAAAATTTTGAGTATGTACTGGCGGCTACCGGACGTTCCCCAAATGTAATAAACTTAGGATTGGAAAACACCAGTCTTGAACTTGATTCCCGGGAGGTTCCGGTGTTTGACCCAAATACTATGCAATGCGGAGATTCGTCTATTTTTATTGCCGGAGATGTAAATAACACTATGCTATTGCTCCACGAAGCGGCAGATGAGGGAAGAATTGCCGGTGACAATGCCGGACGTTTTCCGGACATTAAATCAGGTATGCGGAGATCTCCTATTTCGGTTGTTTTCTGTGATCCTCAAATTGCAATGGTAGGACAGTCATGGGGTGAACTAAAAGGACAGGAAAATGTAGTTGTGGGGAAACTGTCCTTTGAGGGACAGGGCCGTAGTCGGGTAATACTTAAAAACAAGGGTTTGATGCATATTTATGCAGATCGAACTTCTGGACTTTTTCTGGGGAGTGAATTCATTGGTCCACAGGCGGAACATTTGGCGCATTTGCTGTCATGGGCACACCAGCAGAAAATGACAATTCCTCAAATGCTGGAAATGCCATTCTACCATCCTGTGATTGAAGAAGGTTTGCGCACAGCACTGCGTGATACTAATGTGCAGTTAAGTTTGTGACATTCTGGTCACAGCAAAGGGGCCGTATTCTTGTTCAAATCTCCAACTGGACGGCATAAATGTCCGAACACAACTATGATGTAATCATAATTGGAGGCGGTCCTGCCGGATTGTTCACGGGGATCGCCTGTGCCAGGAATGAACTACCGACATTGGTTTTGGAAAAACAAAAATATCCAATCGATAAAGCCTGTGGTGAAGGTATTATGCCCTCGGGTGTTAATAATCTCAGGAAGTTGGGAGTAGCTCCTTTCCTGGAAAAATATCCCTACCACCTTTTTAAAGGGATCCGCTATGTTTCCGCAAAGGGTAGTGTTGCAGAAGCAAATTTTGCAGAAGGTTGCGGATGGGGTGTTCAGCGAACTAAGCTATCTGCCGCATTGCTTGAATGTGCCGAAACTTTACCAAATCTTGAAATACAAGAAGGGGCTTCTGTAGCATGTTCTTTAGAAGAAAATCCTGAAGTCAATATTAAAAATAATGTTTTTCACCCAAAACTATTGATTGGCGCAGATGGGCTGCATTCACGGGTTAGAAAACTGGCAAATCTGGAAGCAACAATCCCAAAGCTGAAACGCTGGGGGTGTTCGACATCATTTTAATGTTGAACCCTGGAGCGCGTTTGTTGAAATTCATTGGGGTTCAGGGCTTGAAGCCTATGTGACTCCGGTTTCTGAAACCAGCATAAACGTCTGTTTATTGTGGGACGCAAAGCGCTACAAACCTGAGCATGGCGGCAAAAAGTTGTTTTGCTCAATGTTAAATGAATTTCCGGAACTGCAGGATCGCTTAAAAAACGCAGATGTTCTGGATGAGTCGGTGGCAAAAGGTCCGTTGTACCAGAAAACACTGGGTGTGGCGAATGGAAAAATCTTGCTGATTGGTGATGCCGCCGGCTTTTTTGATCCTATTACTGGCGAAGGTATCGGTATTGTGGTCAGGCAAGCACTTTTGTTAGAAAAATATGTAGAGCCGGTATTGAAAGAGAATTCTGGAAATCTTGTAAAGGCAATGTTTGATTATTCACGAGCAAGTGCTCAAATCTATCGACGATATCAGATTATGACCAGTTTGGTACTGTTACTTCGCTTATGGCCAAAGTTGACGGATGGTGTGATTCAGGTTTTGCACTCCTTTCCAGCATTGTTTCAAAAACTGCTGTCTGTCAATATGCGCTAACACTTTGAAGAACTGGTTAGTGAAGTGTAACCCGGCATCTGCGAACGATTTCAAAATATTGCAGGTTTTTAAGCCGCCATACGGAATGTTAATTTGGAAACAAAAAAACGAGTTGTAGTAACAGGCCGAGGTGTTATTTCGCCAATCGGCAGTTCTGTTTCAGACTATTGGGAAGGGCTTTGTAATGGTGTCTCCGGAGTCCGTAAAATTACTGAATTTGATTCTTCAGGGGCATCCTGCCAAATTGCAGGTATGGTTACAGATTTTGATTCTGACGTACATTTTAGTCATCGTGAAAAAAAAAGATATGAGCGCTTCACTCAGTTTGGTCTGGTTGCGGCACTAAGGGCTGCTGAAGAAGCCAATCTCCTGGATCAGGACGGTGATTCCGGAGAAATTGGTGTGATGATGGGGACCGGTGTAGGGGGAATAACCTCTTATGCACAAGCCTACGATGCACTTTACGCTGGACCGGAAGAACGGCCAATTGACGCTTACACCATTCCACGCATAATGAACAGTGCGGTTTCATCGGCAATAGCAATACGTTTGGGAATAAAGGGGCCGAACTTTACACTGAATACAGCCTGTTCTTCAGGAGGGAATGCTGTAGGCCAGGCAATGCAGTGGATTCGAGAAGGCCGGTTACGCGCTGTTATTTGCGGAGGTGCAGAAGCACCTGTCACGTACGGTCTTCTACGTGCATGGGACGCACTAGGTGTGCTTTCACGTAAGTATAACGAAACTCCTGAAACTGCCTGTCGACCGTTCGACAAAAATCGTAGTGGTTTCGTATTAGCCGAAGGAGCTGCTGTTTTAGTACTCGAATCATTAGAATCTGCAAATAAAAGAAATGCTCCAGTCTTTGGAGAAATTGCCGGTTTTGGTTCAAACTGTGATGCTTCTAGTTTGACAAATCCGGATGAAAACGGAGTGGCAGAATCAATGAAATTAGCTTTGGACGATGCTGAAATGTCACCAGATTCCATCGGCTACATCAATGCCCACGGAACAGGAACCCGTCTTAATGACCCGCTCGAATGCCGTGCAATTCACCGGGTTTTTGGCGATAGGTCAGTAAAGTTGCCGGTCAGTTCCAGCAAATCATTGTTTGGTCATGCAATGGGAGCATCTTCAGCGCTGGAGGCCCTGGCGACTTTGCTGGCAGTGCAGAACGACTGTGCTCCGCCAACTCTTAATTGCGACGACCTGGACCCCGAATGTGTGATTGATCCCGTTCCATATAATTCCCGGAAAGTCCAGATTGAAGCGGCACTTTCCAATTCCTTCGCCTTTGGAGGTAGTAATGCAGTACTTGTTTTTCGAAAATGGAAACCATAACACGCAAAAAAATTGAGCAATCCTGTCTTCAAACAATTGCCGTGGAAATGGGCTTGAAATCAAATGATCTCAATACAGAAATGAATTTGCGTGATGATTTGGATATCGTCTCCCTTGATGCAATGAATATTATCATGGCACTCGAAGATGAGTTCAAAATAGAGGCTGATATAGAAACTGTCCTGGAAATGCAGAAAGTTTCTGATATTATTGATCATTTAGAAATACGTATAAATTCATAAAGAACGCGGCTACTTGAAAAATATAAAAAAGTTTGATCTCTCATTTTGATCAATAAATTATAGTATCATAGACTGTCCTTCCCGATGCCTCATATTATCAACACAGCCACAGCTTTCCCGACGCATTATCATTCGCAGCAAGAAATAAGTTTTGCGTTGAGAGCAGTGTGGATTAAAAAAGGTTTGGATGTAGCGATCTTTGACCGTCTGCAGAAAGCAGTAACTGTTGAAGGCCGCTATTTGGCTTTGCCCATGTCTGAATATTACAAGCTGGACGGGTTTGCAGACTGCAACCGTGCATGGCTGGAAGTGGCTTTAGAGTTGGGCGAGCGGGTTATTAATGATTTACTGGAAAAAACTAACTTGCATCCGCAAGAAATTCAGATGCTTATGAGTGTAACCAGTACAGGAGTGACTGTGCCTTCATTGGAAGCACGCTTGATGAACAGAATTGCCTTTGCTCAGGATTTAAAGAGGGTTCCATTGTTTGGTTTGGGCTGTCTTGCAGGTACTGCAGGGGTTGCACGCGTTGGCGATTATTTGAAAGGACATCCGGAGGAAGCGGCTATATTGCTTACTATTGAGCTTTGTTCATTAACTTTACAGGCCGAAGACCTCTCGATTGCAAACATCATGCAGCAGTTTTGCTGGTTGGCGACCAACATCCGTTGGTGAAAAGTAATGAAAAACGAAATAGCAAAGCTAATGAGTTTCATGGTTCCAAAGTTTCCAAAGGTTCAAAAGATGAAAGTGAAAGAGATCATGAGTTTCATAAGCCCAGGGTTTTGAGCAGTAAATCAATTTTCTTTCCTGACTCAGAAGAAGTCATGGGTTGGGATGTAACAGATCGTGGATTGAAAATTATGCTGGGGCAAGGGGTTCCAGGCTATGCGAAGCAGTTACGGCCGCATGTGGACAGTTTCCTTGCAGAACACGGACTATCCATTCCTGATATTGCTCTTTGGCTCACTCATCCAGGAGGACCAAAGGTGATTGATACAATTGAATCATGCTTGGAGTTGCCTCCAAAATCACTTGATAAAACACGGAAACACCTCCGTGAAGTAGGTAATATTTCTTCAACTTCAGTTCTGGTTATACTTGACGAATGTTTAAATGGTCCGGTTCCTGATTTCATTGGGACCGGCATTTTCCGGTGAATTGGTTTTGCTGCAATGGTGAGCCTTTGGGGATTCATGTTGTTGGTAGCATTGCTGGCTGCACAGCGCTTGTGGGAATTGAGACGAAGCCGGCGCAACGAAATCAGGATGAGGGAAAAAGGCGGATTCGAGCGTTTCCCTGAACATTATCGAGTTTTGGTCGCCTTACATGTTTCGTGGTTTGCAGCAATGCTGGCAGAGGTCTGGTACTTTAGGACAGCACCGCCTTTATGGTTGGTGATAGCGGCATTTTCAGGATTAGCTGCTGGACAAACCCTGCGCTATTTTGCCATCCGGACACTCGCAGAGCGTTGGTCCACCCGTATTTACGTTGTTCCGGATGCACCGTTGATTAAGCACGGAATATATCGATTTGTACGGCACCCGAATTATTTGGGAGTGATATTGGAAATAGCCAGTGTACCTTTGCTTCATGCAGCATATGGAACGGCCGTTGTTTTTTCTCTGGCCAATCTTATTATTCTCCGCCACCGTATACGTTTGGAAGAACTCGCTCTAGATGAAATTTAGCTGTGTAAAAATCAGTTTTAACTGATTTATTGAACTAGATAATCCTATTTTTTCAGTACCTGTTGAAATTTAAACTGGACACGAAATTGTTGAAATGACTCTCAGCCTGCACTTCGATAAAGGAACCATCCAGCTTCACGGCATGGCGGGTAGATATATGCAGCATCTTGACGGAATTTCCTGGGATGAGCGGACAAACAGTTACCGTACTCCTGCAGCCAACTACCGTAAACTTGTCACAGCACTGTGTGAGAAGAACATTAGCTTCCAGGACCATGCCCGAAAATTTTCTGCAGAAACTTTTGTCCTGAAAAAGAACATTAGACCTCGTTCTTTTCAAAGTGAAGCTGCTGAAGCATGGTTGTCAGAAAAGCACGGAGTAGTAACTTTACCAACCGGTGCAGGTAAAACTATTCTGGCAGTAATGCTGATTGCGGAAACCGGACGACCAACTTTGATTCATGTTCCAACGATTGATCTGATGCGGCAATGGAAAGAGGTTTTAAGCGAATATTTTGAAACTCCAATTGGTTTACTTGGTGGTGGAATAAATGATATTCAGACAATTACTGTAGCAACTTACGACTCTGCTTTGATCCATGTCACACATCAGGGTAATTTGTTTGGACTCCTGGTTTTTGATGAATGTCACCATTTGCCTGGTGAGCAATATCAATTTACTGCACTTGGTTCAATTGCGCCATTCCGCCTGGGTTTGACTGCAACTCCGGAACGTGCTGACGGAAAAGAGCAAGTCCTTTACGAACTTTGCGGGCCTCTTTGTTACGAAGTTCATATTGACGAGTTAAGCGGTCGTACCCTGGCACCATACGTGGTGGAAACAATCGAGGTAGATATGCGTCCGGAGGAGCGTGAGCAATACGAGATTTCACGTGAATGCTATACTGATTTTTTACGTAAAGCACGTATCAGCTTTCAGCATCCAAGCGGTTGGGCTATTTTTTTACGCAGAACCAGTGAAAGTCCTGAAGGCCGGAAAGCATTCAAGGCTTATTTGCTGCAAAAGAAGCTCAGTCAGGCATCCGGAGCAAAAGTAGATCGTTTGTGGGAACTGATTCAGCAGCATAAAGGTGACCGTATGCTGGTTTTTACGCAAGACAACGAAATGGCTTACCGCATTGGGAATAATTTCCTGTTACCGGTGCTTACACATCATACAAAACTACCGGAACGGGAGGCTTTTCTAAAATCATTCAGATCAGGCGAATATCCGATTCTAGTCACTTCAAAAGTTCTGAATGAAGGAGTTGATGTTCCGGATGCGAATGTCGGCATGATTGTTTCCGGAAGCGGCAGTATTCGGGAGCATGTTCAGCGTCTGGGACGAATTCTGCGAGCACGTCCCGGAAAACAGGCCATACTTTATGAACTTGTTTCCAAGGATACCGGAGAATATTTTACCAACCAGCGACGTAGAAAACACCGTGCTTACGAAGGACCTGTTGTGCTTCCGGACGAATCGGGGCAAAATTCTGCCCAAATTAATTAATCCGGAAGCAACAAAACTTTTAGAAATTGCAGAAGAATTACTCGCGGTTTTTTCCGGAAGCGTAGGTCAAGTCCGTGAAAAACTTGAGGAAGAGACAAAGCAGGTTTTGGACGGTTTTCCGGGAAACGCAATTGTGGGCCGAGGTTTGGAAAAACTCCTGCTTGACCGTACCGAATTTGACACGGAAGCAAAAACGGAATTAACTGATCTCAGGGAAAAAGTATTTTTCAACTCTGCTGCATTTTTCAGTGCTAAAAAAGCGTTTCGTTTTCCGGGTGTTGAGATGGGGGATAAAGCTGATTTAGGCCATTATCAAATTGAAATAGCCAAATCAGTAGGAATATCTATTGAGCAGTTGGGACGGCAACTGTATGGAGATTTGCCGCCTTTTCAGCAGGTGCTGCGTTTCCGCAAAATGACTGCTGCAGGCTTACTGCATCGTTACAATTGCGCTCAGCTCCAAGGCTTGCTTCTGCGCTGCGAAGGCCTAACTGTTAGCCTGCCTGAAAGCAAAGCAGCCGGGTTGCGGCAACTGCTTAAATATTTGCGTTTCAATAAATTACTGGCAAAGATCAGCCACGATCAAAGAAAGAAAAAAACATTGATGCTGGAAATTGATGGTCCGCTGAGTTTGTTTGTAAACACACAAAAATATGGTTTAAACCTCGCCAATTTTTTCCCTGCAATTTTGCAGCAGCCTGAATGGGAACTGGATGCAGAAGTTAGAATCCGTAAAAACCATGTTCACAGCCTGCACCTTGATCAATCTTGTGGAATTCGCTCCCACTACCGTCAGTTTTTAGCCTATATTCCTACTTGCTAAACAAATACCTGACTGGGAACTGACATCTTCAGCAGATTTTATTCCGTTGACCGGTGAATCGCTTTGTTTCCCGGATTTTCTGTTGAAGCACCATTCCGGGAAAAAAGTGTCAATGGAGCTTTTTCACAAATGGCATGTGGCTCCCCTCCAGAGTAGACTGGAACAACTTGATTCACAAAAAGGGGCACCTTTGCTGATAGGTATCAATCGCAGTTTACTCAAAAATATTCAACTGGCCGAGCAAGTAGAGGCATCCACGTATTTTTCGCGCTATGGATTCTTTTTTAGAGAAGCCCCTACAATCACAAAACTTCGTCCGCTGCTTGACTCCTGGTTGAGTAATGTTCAAAAGACAATTTAGAGCATAACTTTTCGTTTTTCACCTCACCTTTGCAATATCTTTATTTTTTCAGCCTCTATGCTCTATCTCAGGGTAAAGAGCTGAAAAGAAAACAAAGTCATTTTAAAAAGGTCCCAAGTTACCTAAGACTTAGTGCGGTCACTGAGAGTATGTCTCCTGTGGTAAAGAACAAAAAGATTACTGCACTCACCAGGAAGGCTAAACGATGTTAGGTTCAAGTACCAAACAAACTTTCCTTCATAATTCTATGTTGCGGTAACAGGCTCTTGAAGAAAATTAACAAAAATGTCAGACCGATGTCTATTTTCATGAGGATATTGCTGTAAAGAAAATAACGGTCAGAATAGATACCTTTAATCAAAATACGGGAAAAACACAAAAGGCTTGAAATTGTCACTTCAAATGTAATTAAATAAACGTTGAGTTTTGTTTCATTCAGTTTTGTGGGCAAGACTGTCTTCATTTCCTTACAAAATTAATTTTTATGAATTCCACTGTAGAAGAACTTGGCAAACTGAAGTATTCCCTTGCCCTTGAAGTCTCCCTTGATGAAATAAAACCAACCTACAATGCAATTTATCGGGAACTGAAAAAAACCAGACTCAATGGCTTTCGCCCTGGGAAACACCCAAAAGGCTGGTTGGACAAAAGGTTTAAGGTTGCTATGCAGCAGGAAGCCGTCGACAGGGTTATTCCTGGATATATGGATGATGCACTACAAGAACATTCCTTGCGGCCGGCAACCATGCCGATAATCCAGAAAATCGACTTTGACCTTAAATCTCCACTTTCTGCTATTCTCCATTTTGAAATAGCACCGGAGCTACCCAAACTGAATTATGAAAAAATCGTGCTTGAACGCAAGGATATTGAGGCAGTATCTGCAAAAAATATCAGTGAAGAATTAGAAGGTTTAATTCAGCGAGAAGAGGTACTTGTTCCCAAAGTCGGAGAGGATGTAAAAGTAGAAAAAGACGATTGGGTTTTAATTAATTATGAAGGAACAATTGAGGGTGAAAAATTTACTGACTCAACTGCAACCGAAATGCAGTTCAAAAT
>JYMV01017506.1_pt1 | contig 28913 bp, 20 predicted proteins | sample 338911 | NCBI WGS metagenome assembly JYMV01 (sample SAMN03354496, study PRJNA234377) | hydrothermal vent metagenome | biome: Deep sea; feature: Hydrothermal plumes at the Eastern Lau Spreading Center, Western Pacific Ocean; material: Seawater | place: Tonga | collected 2009 | depth 2000 m m
CAGAGCCGGACTTCGAGCCTGAGTCTGACGAGCCCCCTATGGCGGCAACGGAGCCGGACTTTGAGTCTGATGAACCGACGCTGGCGGCTACAGAGCCGGACTTTGAACCCGACACAACCGACGCACCGGAAATTTCTGATTCCGATGAGCAGGAAGATATTAACAGCGCCGACCCCGAACGGAGTGATGACAGTATTGCTGCTCCCAGTCTGGGCATTTCCTCTGGAGCGAGGGTACCGTGGATGAGAACAGCTGGATGGTCCTCTTTGGGAGTAGGCCTGGCAGCCTTAGGCGGCGCGCTGAGCACCAGTATTTTGTCCTCTTCAAAGGCAAACGATGCCAACAAATTAGATCCCGCATTGCCGGGCTATGACAAAAAATTCGACGACCTAAAACAGCAGACCGAAACCCATGCATTGGTGAGTAATATTCTCTATCCTGTGGGTGCGGCCCTAACGGTGACTGGTCTTGTTTTCCTAATTTTGGATACCAACAAGGGAGTCAAGGTCGGCGACAAGGGATCAATGGAAATTGGTGCCGATGTCGATTTGAACAAGTTCATGTTGCAAACGACGGTAAGATTCTAGGAGCGTACAGTGTCGTCTCAAATGACAAAATGGCTACTCGTTATCACCTGCTGCACAATCACATCAGGTTGCGTAGTTGAGCTACGAAAACAAGAGGCTACTGTCGATGATGTCGATGGTGCTGATGGCGGAGCAAGCGATGGTGAAACCACAGCCGGCAACGGGGAACTCCCCATCGGTGGCTGCCTCGACGTTCCCGATTGCAAAACCGTCGGTGTTTGTGCGGCTCTCAAACCCGTATGTGTCGATGGCAGTTGGATATGCCCGGACTACGCTACTGAATTGGCGGACCAGGGCTATGCAGATGAGGAAAGCCTGGCCGAGCACTGTGACGGAAAAGACAATGACTGTGACGGCGAAGTCGACGAAGTCGTCGAGGAAGCCTCCAGCGAATGTCCGGGTGTGGGAGTCTGCAGCGCAGGTGTGCCACGGCGATGTATCGACAAAACCATGGTCTGCTGGTTCAAGGACGTTGAAAACTACGAAATCGACGAAAAAAGCTGCGACAGCCTGGATAACGATTGTGACGATGACGTTGATGAAGCATTTGGCCACCCTGGCGACTACTGTACCGAATTTCAGGTTGTAGGAGAGTGTGCCAATTCCCTGGTCACCTGCGAGGACGGCGAGTGGAAATGCACCCCTCAAGGATTCTATGAACCCGGCATTGAAACCACCTGCGACGGCTTAGATAACGACTGCGACGGTACCGCAGACGAAGATCTCACAAAACTCACTGCCAGTACCTGTCACAAAGTCGGCGTGTGTTCCCTTCCCGGCGCGCAGGACACAATCGCCACCTGCATCAACGGTGCATGGGAATGCAACTACGACAACGTTGAATACTATGAAGACACGGAACAGCTCTGTGACGGCCTGGATAACGACTGTGACGGCGATATAGACGAAAGTGTGGTGACGAATACGGTTCAATGTGATGAGGCCAGCAAGGCCAAACTAAGCGAAGGCGAGTGCGCAAAAACCAACCCTGAAAATGTTGCCAAGTGTGTGGGCGGTGAAGTCCAGTGCTTCTTCTCGAGTGACAGTATTCCGTTCTTTGAGAATACTGAAATCAGCTGCGACGGAAAAGACAACGACTGTGACGGTGAAGTCGACGAATCAACAGTTCAGGCCCCTCCTGGAGCATGCGATACCAAAGGCGTCTGCCAGTTGAATTCCGCGGCATACTGCAGCCCGGACGGATGGAAGTGCACATACGGCAGTGTTGATTACGAAGAAATTGAGAGTACCTGCGACGGTTTGGACAATGACTGCGACGGTGAAGTCGACGAAAATTCACTTGTTGCGCCGGGGGACTGCCCTCGCTTTGGTATTGGTGTTTGTAACGACCCCAAAGTAAAAGTCACCTGCGACAGTCTGAGTGGTAATGCAAGCTGCGATTTTTCCGAAATTGAGGGCTTTGAAACAATAGAACTCAGTTGTGACGGGGAAGACAACGATTGCGATGGCAAAATCGACGAAGACCTCTCCGACGTTTCTCAAAGTACTTGCAGCACACTTGGAATCTGTGGAGGCAGCAATTCGGTCAAGATCGTGGCGCAATGTATAAACAGCGCTTGGGACTGCAAGTTCCAGAATGTCCCCGGCTTTGAAGAAACCGAAATCACGTGTGACGGAAAAGACAATGACTGCGACGGCTTCATCGATGAAGGAATCGAAGACCCGACAGGCGGTGGATGCCCAACTTCGGGTGTCTGCGCGGATACCATCAAGGCTTCATGTAACAATAGCGGTTGGATTTGTGACTTCAGTCAGGTTCTGGGCTTTGAAAATCCGGAAATTAGCTGTGACGGAAAAGACAACGACTGCGACGGCACTATAGACGAAGATGCTTGCCCCGATCTCTATCCATGCACCAGCAATGAACAATGCGTCTCCGGAATATGTAAAGAAGCGCCTGACCTGGAAAGCACCTACTGTGTTGGAACCAACACTCAGTGTCCCAACCAGGCAGGCACCCAGCAAGTGGCATCGGGGGCTTCTGATTGTGCAGAACTGGACGCCGGCGGCGGCACAACTGAATGGTATGTCACTACCTGCCAATCGGGAGGCTGGGTCACGGCTGCAAGTCCATGCGATAGCAATGCATGTGTGGACGGAAGCTGCACAGATTGTCTCCCGGGTAAGACGGCGTGCGAATCAGGGCTATACCTCATCACCTGCAAACCGGACGGCACCATTGACTCACCGTCCCAATGCCCGGTTCCGTCCACCTGCATAGACGGTGGACTGGGTGTCTGCCTGGGACACTCGGATCACCAGGTCAATAGCGGAACAACACACAGCACAACCGCCGCGTTGGCATTTGCACCTGACGGCACGGGTATTATCGCGTGGGAAACGCAACTCAATGAAAACCCAACCCAGATAGCCCTGCACCGCTTCAGTGAATTGGCTCTCTATCCAGGAAACTTCAAAGCGTTCAACGCTGATCCGTTTGCGTTCCTGACTGTCCAAAATAGTCCGACTCTCGACTTCATCAACAATACTCTGGGCGCAATCGCCTGGTCTGGAACCACATCGGAAACCAGCAGCGACATTCAAGTTCGACTCTTCGACATCACCTCATCCGGTAAGACGATCAAACCCACCACCACCGCAAACGTCCAAACTGACTTCCAGCGCACGGCGCCTCGCATGGTCGCTCGCGTAATGGGCAACGGCGGCGTTACAGTGGTATGGCAAGCGCAGACCGCCACCGGAGGCAACGGGTTGGATATTATGACTCGTACTTTTGATTTGGAGTTTGTAAATGATTTCGTCCTCACACCGACCCAATCGGAAGAAACTTTCGTGTATGACGATACGAGCAACGACCAGACCAATCCTGCCATCGCGCGCCTCAAAGACCACAGCATGATCGTTGCATGGGAGGACAACACGACGGATATCAACACCTGGGGAGTGTTTGGCCGGAAAATGGACAAGAACGGGGTGCCCACCGGTAATGTGTTTCAACTCAACACGACCGCCAGCGGCGATCAAACACAGGTTGCCGTCGACGCATTGGACAAGGGCTTCGTTGCTGTGTGGACCTCCACACAAGAAGATAGTGGCGACATAATGATCGGCCTGTTCAACGATGACGGTTCCAAAGTTCAAAACAAGTCAGAGCATTTTGTAACCAATGCACAAACAAATCTCTCCTTGGCGGGAGTTCAACATCGTGCTGACGTGGCCGCGTTTGCTGGAAACCGCATCGTAGTCGTGTATGAGGACACTGTTACGGAAGGCACTGGTTCAGGCATTTACATGCAAGAATTCAGTTCAGAGCTTGAGGCAGTGGGCCAAGCAAGAAACGTCAACCAAACGGTCAAACCCGGTAACCAAATGTGGCCGAGTGTGCGTGCTTCGGACAGCGTTGAAAAACCCTGGGTAATTATTGCTTATGAAGATGAGGTTTCCAACAGCATCTTCACGCGTCCTATGGAACTTAGTAATCTGTAGTTTGGATCTTCCGGCTACGGGGCTGTTCCGATCACAATATTCCGTTCAAACGAAAGCTGTTCATAGAGTTGGACATCTTCAAAACCGCATACTGCGAGCAATCCCTTCAAGTCATCGGCGCTATAAAGACGAACGGCGGATCGATGTACACGATTGACAGCACCCGACACTGTCCACTGAGTAAATAGCTGCTGAGACGTGCGTTCATAACGGCGCTCTTCAATGCAGTAACCCCCCGGTGCACTATGTTTGAAGCGGCCGTTTGAAGCGTCTGGGTGACGCGTTGCAATAAAGACCTGCCCACCTGACTTGAGAGATTCTCGAAAGGCCGAAACGGCGCGCACATCGCCCACCGGATCGTCAAAATAACCAACAACCGCAAACACATCCATGACTAGATCAAATGGCGACTCATCTTCAATTCCCATCTCGAGAGCACTTCGCGCGCGAACATCGACTACAAGATCACGTTCTACGGCAATCGCCCTGAGTCGACGGCGATAAGCATCACAAATATCCACCCCGACGAGTTCGTAACCTTGCTGTACCAGGGGCAACATAAGACGGCCCACACCGCAACCCACGTCGAGAATTCGGCCGCCCTCGGGAAGATTAGTACGATCAAGAATGTCTTCGAGATCCTGCTCTGTCCGCTCCATGACGGACGGGCTGAACAGATAGGGCATCAAGTCACGCCAAAACTGTTCGTCTTCCCACCACTCCATGGGCAACTAAGCCGTTGAACGGTCGGTCAAGATGATGGGACCGTCGTCAGTGACCGCAATAGAATGTTCAAAATGGGCGCTGGGCATACGGTCACTCGTGACAACGGTCCAACCATCATCAAGAGTTTCGACCTCATCTGTTCCCAGATTAACCATTGGCTCAATGGCCAAACACCAACCCGACTTGATTCGCGGACCTTCGCCCGGATCGCCATAGTTGGGAATCTGAGGTTCTTCATGCAACTGCTGGCCCACTCCGTGCCCGCAATAATCACGAACAATGCCGTAACCATGAGCTTCAATACAGTTCTGAACCGCGTAACTGATGTCAAAAAGACGATTACCTAATCGAGCGGCATCAATCCCAGCCATCAAACTGTTCTCGGTGACTTCGAGTAACTTCTTGATGTCCTCTCCGACAACACCGACTGGAATGGTAACCGCCGAATCACCGATGTAACCGTTGAGAGTTGCGCCACAATCCACACTCACAATATCTCCGTCTCGCAGCTTACGAGGTCCCGGAATACCATGGACAACTTCTTCATTGATGGAAGTACACAGGGTTGCTGGAAAGCCGCGATACCCCTTGAAGGTAGGTGTGGCACCATGAGAACGCACGTTGTCCTCTGCCATCGCATCCAACTCAATCAAGGTCACCCCTGGTCGAACCATTGCTATCACCTTATTCAGAGTATCCGCGACCACCTGCCCGGCGGCGCGCATCTTTTCAATTTCTTTAGTCGATTTTCGAATAATCATGGGCTCAGAGCATTATCAGATCGACGGTTTTGGGGCAACACTCCACTTCTCCCGAATCTGCTTGCCGCTCCTTTATGCAAAGGCTAATATGCGCGCCTCCTCTCGAAGCGATACGGAGTAGCAGGTTGAAACATTTGGTCGGCAAGAAAGTCTGGGTCATTCAATACGACGACGACGACAATTCCGTCATAGGGGTTGTGGAAGGCGTTGACGATGGTTTTATCGCTCTCAGAATGGAGCATGAAGAGGAGCCCACGCTCTACGTGAATCTCCGAAACGTCAAAGAGATCGAGGTTTTCCGGGCGGCCGGTGACGTTGAACTGAGACTTCTGAGATTCCCACCCCCGGGTGGTGACTCCACTGATCCAAACGCAACTGAGCACAACTAAGTCTCCGTGCGCGGGGGCCCATTCAGTCTTTTTGCGATTTTCTTCTACCTCTGGTGTACACCAGCGCTTGCTCATGGTCCCAATCCCGCAGGCGTGGAAATCGTTTCCCTGATCGACCATAAAGCCTCACTCGTCAAACTCACACGAGGTGCAGCAATTCGCCGGGTCAACGATTGGCAGTTTATATGCCAGGCAAAGTGGGGAGGACCTGATTCGCCACTAATCGCCGACGACGGGCAGTCACAAGGGCTCATCATCTCGTTATCCGGGCCGATGCTGCTCGATTCGACAGGCCAACTGACGGCGTTTTCAGACCCAGCGCTTGATGCCAACACTGTTCGCGCACTCATTACTCTGGATAACGAAATTTTTGTGCTCACCGGATTCTCAAAGGAGTCCATTGTCTGGCGACTGAGCGAAACCGGTCGCCAAGCGATTATCACGAGCACGAGCATCATTGACGACCTGACGATCAAGGATGGCCAATTATTTGCTGCCACACTCCAGGACGGCGAGTTAGAACTAGTAGTCTATGATCGGGAAGGCACTCAGCAAGCCACCAGCACTCTGCTCGACACAACGCTGGAGGGTGTTATTTCCATGCGACATACCCTCAACTCGAGCTTTGTGGTTAACCGAGACGGCGACGAATATCGATTGTTCCAGGTGGAGGACAAACTCGTCGAGTTGGCACAAAGTAATGAACCCATTCATGGGCCGGTAACACATCCCATGGGACAAGTGCTGACAATAAAGCGAAAGTTGGTCCGTCTGGACGGCCAGAAGATTGTGCCTTTTGACGATGAAACCCGCTTGAATTGTCTTCGAAACGACGCTCTGGGCCAAAGCTATGCGTGTGTTGAACCCAACATTGTTGTTGTGAATGCCGACGGGACACTCGGAGCTACCTTGTTTGCACTGCAAGAACTTTCAGAGCCCGATTACAGTGGCCTGGATGACGTTGAGCAAGCAGATTGCCAATTGAATTGGCTTGATCTGGTCGCTGACGCCAACCTGAAACCAAGCGACCACATACCGGAAGTAAAACCAGCAGCCGACAGCGGATGCAATGCCGGACCCCGACACAAGAGCCACAGCCACTTTCATTGGGTGTTATTAGTCTTCTTGAGTCTGATACTGGTCAGGGTGCGTTTGTCTTTCCCAGATCACTAAACTCCAGCTTGAGAATGTTGCGCATACGATCCAAGCTTTTTTCTGTTTCCAGGGCCCATTTGGCCCCCTTTCCCATTCGATCACTCATGCCCAGGTTGCGCTCGTAGATTTCTATTGAACGAACAACAAGCGGGCGAATGTGCTTCTTGAGCTCTTCATAATAGAGCTTGCGCTCTTCATCATTGAGTTCATCCGGAATTTCGGCCTGCATCATGTCATCAAACATGTCTTCATAGAGCTTGCCCAACTGGAACCCGGCGGCCACCGAATAGTACGCGTTGTGCAACCGTATACAGCGCAAGAAAGCCGCCTGCGATTTGATAAAGAAGGCCGATTTGTCCAACAAGTCACGCTTCATCGAATCAACAGGGAGTTTGAATCTAATCACCGAAAAGAGCCGCTGGTAGACGCTTCCAATCATGTACTGAGCCTGTGCAACATAGGTGTTTCCGTGAAGCCTCGGAATATCCAGGTTGTTCTTGTATCGCTTGAGGGCGGCCTTGAATGAGCGTTCTGCGCGAGCTAAATCGCCGGCTCCATGATAGGCCAATCCCAAACGCACTTCCGCCTCCAGGCGATCCACAATGTGCAACTTTCCATGCTCCAAAACTTCTTTGAATGCCCCGATTGCCTGAGGCCATTGCTTGAGCTCTTCATGGCAAGTCGCCATTTGCATTCGAACATCCCAGCGGTCGGTGGAATCCTTGAGTAAAGGAAACGCCTTCTCGAGCAGACTCAACGCATCGGCCCACCGCTTGAGTTTCATGTCAGCCAGAGCACCATTGAAGAAGGCGTGTGGAGCAAAACGACTCTTTGGAAAATACCTGGCCACCATACGAAATTTTTTGGCCGCCAATTCGTACTGGCTGTTCTTATAGTATTTGGATGCCTCTTTGAAGAGTGGACGCGCATCAATAAGGGTGAGCTTGCCGTCTTTTTCCAAGCGCAGAACAAGCGGGTCGAGGGTCACTTCCTCAGTGGGAACTGTGGTCGCGCAACTGGAAAGAAGGAAGATACCCAATAATCCATAGCACACACGATGAGTCAAAAGAGTCATGGCCAAGAATGATAGCGCTAAAAATCAATGGACCAAAGAGGTGCTCGAAAAATCAACGGCGCCATCTACTACGGTAACCTGATTGAGCGTTTATTTGGATTCGAGTTTAGAGCGTACAAAGTCAATAGCCTGATCGACCGAAACTTCACTCTGCTCTCCAGTCTCCATGTCTTTGACCCGGACAACTTGCTGCTCTTGCTCGCCTGGACCGGCGACCACAACAAATGGAGCGCCGCTCCTGGCGGCGGCCTTAAACTGCTTGCCCATTTTCTGGCCGGCTTCCAAATGCAACCGTGTTCGAATGCCGCCACGACGAAACGCGGTGGCCACCTGCATGGCATACTCAGTGGTGTCTTCGTCAAAAACAGTCACAAAAACATCGGAATCTGCGTGTTCGGAACCAACGAGATCCAATTCAATCAGTCCTGCCAACAATCGATCGACACCTAAACTGATTCCAACGGCGGGGATATCGCCCTTACTAAAGAGCCCTAGCAAGACCCCGGCAAGGCGCCCAGAAAAGTCTCATAAATTGTGGATGTGTAGTAATCAAGCCCCCGAGCAATACTCAGGTCAATGACCAACTGTTCGTGGATCCCCACGGATTTAGCCCAAGTCATAAGTTGATTCAGGGCTTCAATTCCCGGTGCGGCAATTTCCATGTCGACGACCGATTCATCAACATCCGCCAAATTCCCATGCAAAAAGGTGTGAAGAGCCGTGTATCCATCATCGGAGAGGTCCAATTTAGCTTCCAGTTCAACTTTTACTTTGTCCCAACCTATCTTGGGGAGCTTGTCGACACTGCGAAGTACCTCTTGCTTCATTTTTTCGTCCAGAATGCCCAGGCGACTCATCAACCCATCCAATACGCGACGGTCATTGATGCGCATCTCAAAATCATGGACACCCAGCTCGCGCAGCACCGAAACACCTACCTGCATGCACTCAAAATCTGCGAGCAAACTGCCCGTTCCCACAATATCAACGTCACATTGGACAAATTCTCGGAAACGACCACGTGCCGGTTTTTCTGCACGCCAGACCGGGGCGACCTGATAACGGCGAAAAGGTCTGGGCAAATTAGCGTTTTGACCCACAACCCGAGCCAGCGGCACGGTGAGGTCGTAGCGCAAACTAACGTCGCGACCCCCGTTATCCTCAAAACGATAAAGCAGCTTATCGCCTTCGGTACCGTACTTACCGGTTAGGATTTCGGTGTACTCCAATGCCGGTGTTGCCAGCGGAGTAAAACCAAAACTTTCAAATACAGAGGTCACAACTGACAACATCCGCTCTCGCGAAACCATCAGGTCGGGTAAGTAGTCTCGAAAGCCTTTTAATACTCTCGGGGTAACACGGCTCATTGAAGTGTGCTCCTTGTGCGACAGTGCAAATAACACAGGATGAACAAAAAGGTGAGCACTTCACACATCATCCATACAACTTGGGTAATCCCCGGTCGCTCCTGTAAACTATTGGGTGGATGACTTACGATATGAAATACGAGCAACCAGAGCGAATTTTTCTAGCACAGACGCCCACCCCCATTGAGTCACTGGACGAACTCATTCCCGGCACCACAATCCTTGTCAAACGCGATGATCTCACCGGCACACTGCTCAGCGGTAACAAGATTCGCAAACTCGAATTCCTTCTTGCTGAAGCAAAGACGCTTGAAAAAAAACGAATTATCACCTGTGGCGGCATTCAATCCAACCACTGCAGGGCCACTGCTATCGCTGCTCGCCGTCTGGGTATGGACACTTTGCTCTTTCTTCGTGCAGATGAACCACCAACGGATGTCTCCTCATTTACCGGAAATCTGAAGCTCAACGAATTGGTGGGCGCAGACATTCGCTTCGTCACCAGCCAGCAATACGAGTCTCGTGTGGAAATCATGAAGTCTGCGGCTGGAGAGGACGACTACATCATCCCTGAAGGAGGAAGCAACGCCCTCGGCGCCTGGGGGTATATCTGCGCTGTCGACGAAATGACGCGGCAATGGAAGACGCCACCGTCTTCAATTATCTGCGCAACCGGAAGCGGCGGTACCCTGGCCGGAATAATTATGGGACTTCAGCGTCGCCATCTGGACATTCCTGCTTATGGTGTGTGCGTTTGCAACGATGCGCCGACTTTTCAAAAGATCGTCTCAAAAATCTGCAACGATGCCCATGAACGTTGGCCTCAACTTCCCAGCGTTGCTGCGGATCAGGTGAATATTATTGAAGGCTATGTGGGACGCGGCTACGCACTTTCCACGCCAGAGGAGTTGGCCGACATCAAGCGAATCGCATCCCATCGCGGGCTCTTTTTTGACCCTGTTTACACCGCTAAGGCCTTTCGGGCACTGCTTTATGAATCGCATCGTTTTGGCACACGCCCGCTATTCATTCACACCGGTGGAATTTTTGGACTTCTAGCCCACTCGTAATGACCAGCCCCATCACCATACTTGTTGCCTGTTTTGCTCCATCGTTGGCGTGGCTTGGTTACTTCGGCCTACGTAAGAAAATTGATCCTGAACCTCTCCACTTGATGCTTCTGGTCTTTGCAGGAGGCATACTCGCCGGCCCCGTGAGTCTGATACTTTTCAAACTCATTGAAGCGGTGCCCTTCTACAGCTACATGGACATCATCGACGATATTGGAGAAACCAAAAAGCTAGCCTATTGCATGGGTGCAATTGCCCCCATTGAGGAAATTTCCAAATTCCTCGTATTTTGGTTTTTTGTGCAACGAAAACACATTGAATTCAAACATCCGGTCGACGGACTTATCTATGCCGCCGCTGCGTCGCTGGGATTTGCCACCATTGAGAATTGGTACTTCATGATGGCAGTCGACGAAACCGTCTGGTCCCGCGCTATCACCCTGCCCTTCAATCACGTGCTCTTTGCATCTTTCTGGGGAGTCGCCCTGGGAATCAATCGTTGCAAAGGAAGCAGTTCACGCCTGGTCGTTGTTGGTCTGCTGCTCGCCATCGTCTTCCATGGCCTCTACGATTACATCCTCTTCTCAGATCTGGTTCCCAACCTTTCGGTCACACCTCTCATACTTGTTTTGTGGTTGTGGCTGACCCTGGCCACTCGAGACCTGCTTACACTGTCGATCGACGCTCCAGTGCAAGCGTAAGACATGTCGGGCCGCCGTTGCCCACCCACATCAAATCGTCGGCCTCCAGAGTTGTTACTTCAATCCCCGCTGCCTCCAGCATAGACACAGTCGAAGCGTTACCCGACGCCATTATTACCTTGCCGGGCGCCACACACAGAATATTGCATCCAAGCGAATCAAAATCCTCGAGTGGCAATGGCAAAATTTGGACTGAACGCGCCTGCAACGCGTGAAGCAGTCGCACCGGGGCCAACGGCATGTAAACAACCGCCACCTTTTCGTCGACGAACGAAATAATCGACTGCAAATGCAAGCACTCTTCTGGTCCGTTGTGATGAACCATAGGAATAGCTAACACCTGAACGCTGGGCAGTAGAAAGCGAAGCTGCAAAATTCCGGACCGGTTGCTCCGATAGGTCTCACCAACGGCAAGAGTGTTGGCGTCGAGCCACAAGCAATCGCCGCCTTCAACATTGCCCGGATCGAGAATTCGTCCGCATATAGGCAAACCCATTTCGTGTACGCTGCGCTCTATAAGATCGGTCTCGGCCAGACGCGCGCCTTTTGCCGGTCGCAAGATCAGCAGTCCCCCCGGAACCACCAGAGCCGGGTCGCATGCATAGCATGAATCCACCAGCTCACTGGGTGCCGCTTCCAACATGTCTACCTGAACATCTGCATCTTCCAGCAGCGACTTGAATTGTTCATGTTGAGCCAGCGCATCAGCCAAGATGCGTGGCCGCCTGTAGCCCCACTCTGCCACTGCTTCACTTTCGGTCAACTCACCCACTGGTGGCCGTAAAAGTGCACGAGTCAACGGCAGCCAGGGAAGAGGTACTTTGGCTTGCAAATTATGTCCTTAGCTTGTCTGCGGCTTTAGTTGTTGCCGGCGAGTTCATCAAGTTTCTTAAACACTTTTGTTCGGACCTTGGGAAAGGTCTCAACGGCTGTTTTCAATGCCTGCACTCGCCCTAAGATTCGCTTGATAAGGTTGATACGATAACCTTCGTGATGTTGACCCAGAGTCTTTCTCATGACCTTGGTTAGATCTTGCTTCAAGTCCCACTCAACAATGACATCAGAGTCGGCAAATTGAATTGCTTCACCACCCACGATCTTAGGGTTGTCGTATTTGACCTTAATTTGCCAAACGTAACTGCTTTCCCCCTTCTTGACCTTGTAACCGGGTGGAGGCTTCACTTCTTGCTTGTTGAAGATAACGTTGCCCTTGTCGTCTTTTTGAATCTCTACACCCACAAGATGTCCTCGTGAGCGACCTTCCTTGTCTTTCCATTGGGCCCACCGCCATGCGCGGCTGTAACTATCCGAGACCACACGTTTGGGGTCGTATTGCTCCAGGAATTCCGCCAACAATCCTTCTTCTTGAGCAATCGCCAACGAAGACTGGTAGACCGTATCAAGCGCCTTGGACAACTTCAGAAATTCTTTGATGGCCGTACCGTTAAAAACAGCATCTTTGAGCATATTCTTGGGATCAAGAGAAGGCCCCATTGCAATGAATTGCCGGCTTTCCACAATAAGCGCCTTGGCATCACCACGCACCTTGTTGATCAGTGCGTCCGTGAGTTTCTTGGCCTGACGAGCGGTATCCAACTTCTTAGTCATGACAAGAACAGTGTCGATATAGGTATCAACCGCTGTCATCAGCTTAACTTCGGTACCCACAGCCTTCACAGACTTGATTCCGTCCAAAATCGCCTGAGCATCTCTTGTTTGTCGGGTCTCAATATCACGGTCATAAAGCACGCCCTTGGTAGCAAAACCCAGGCCCAGCGCAATGACGATAGCAACCAGCACCATTCCCACCCGTGCACTTCGGGTTCCGGTACTCTCTCGTACAACAAGGTCCGGTCCGCCTACACTCGCCGCTCGTTCATCCGCCTGACGCTCAAGTTCCTCCGAGGAATCAACTTGAACAGCGCTCTTTTCGAGCCCCAAATCAAACCCGCCTGCTGGGGTGAGATCGGGGTTAGATGATTGAGCCGATGAGGGACTTTTTAGCCCCAATTTAGCCTTTAGATCCTCGTAGCTTTGCTCTTTGCCGTCTGACGTCACTGGAATCACCTCGATGCACTGTTACTGGCAGCCAGAATAAGCCCGCATATCGACAAGGTCAACCGACCACAATACGATGTCTTTATGACGACCCCACAAGTCAGCCTGGACTTACACGCCGCAAGGCGAATTCACATCATGGGAGTGTGTGGAAGCGCAATGGGCACTTTTGCAGGCATGCTCGTCGAACGTGGCGTTGAAGTACGAGGCTCGGACGCGGCTTGTTATCCACCGATGAGCGACCAACTCGCGGCGCTCGGCATCGAAGTCATGCTGGGCTATCAGGCGGAAAATCTAGATTGGAATCCCGACTTTGTAGTGGTGGGCAATGTCATTCGGCGAACAAACCCTGAAGCTGTTTCTATGCGGGAACGAGGGCTCCCACACACCTCTTTCCCAAAGGCCTTTTCTGAACTGTTATTACAGGACAGTCATCCTATTGTGGTGACCGGCACGCACGGAAAAACCACCACGACCTCACTGACCGCGTGGCTCATGACTGCCGGCGAACATGACCCCGGTATGATGGTGGGAGGAATTCCGCTGAATTTTGGCTGCAGTTTCCTCCTGGGTAGCGGCAAGTTTTTCGTCATCGAGGGAGACGAATACGACACCGCGTACTTCGACAAAGTTCCAAAGTTTGTTCATTACAAACCGGTCACCGGCATCATCACGAACATCGAGTTCGACCACGCTGATATTTATCCAGACGTGGATGCGATTGAAACGGAATTCACAAAATTTGCCGAACTCATTCCAAGCGATGGCAAGCTCATCTATTGGGCTGGGTGCGAAAGAGCGACCAGAGTTGCCCAAAGGGCGTCTTGTCCCGTGGAGTCCTATGGTGTCGGCACCGGCGACTGGCAGGCAACGAACATTTCTATGAATGAGTCAGGCACTCGTTTTCAACTCCGCCACAAACACAAAACCCTGGGTTGGTTTACAAGTCCACTCCATGGCAATTTCAATCTGCAGAATGCTATTGCAGCACTCGCTGCCACTATCAGTAACGGAATGGACGCTTCAACCGCCGCCGGCGGCCTTCAGAAATTCAAAGGCGTCAAGAAGCGTCAGGAAATAAAAGGTGTCGTCAGCGGGATCACTGTAATCGACGACTTTGCTCACCATCCCACGGCTGTAAAATGTGTGGTCTCTGCCATGCTGGAACGTTTCCCAAACGCACGACTTTGGTGCTGTTTTGAAGTTGAATCAAACACCTCGCGACGACGCATATTTCAAGACGCCTATCCACCGGCCTTCAGGGGGGCACATTGCGTGCTGTTCTGTAAACCGCTGGCCAAGGCAGACAACCTCCCCGAAGAAGAGCGGCTATCGCTTTCAGAGGTTGTTGCCCAACTTGAAACTCAAGGAACTCAAGCACAGGTCATTCCTGAAGTGGATGATATTGTACGATGGCTCGTTCCGCAGCTTCAGAAAGGAGATGTCGTTTTGGGTATTAGCGGGCGACATTTCTACGGGTTGCACGACAAAATCCTGGCCGCGATTCGCTCCTAAATGTCAACTAAAAATACCAACGATTTCAAACCACTGAACGTCTGTCCCCATGTCCTTTCTCCCTGTGGGAAAAGCGTTGACAAACGGTCGTTCTCTGTTAGCGTTCTTGATGTTCGCTAGTAAGAAAATAACCTTTGGAAACACGATGTGGAGGCTTCATGCCTGCAGCTGCGGCTAAGAAGAAAATGCCCAACGCATTTATTTGCAAATTTCTCAATACCAAGCTTGGTGTGCTCGAGTGTATCGACGGCTATGTAAATGCCAACTCACTCAATATCAAACACTCACCTTGTTACCGTTGCGCTTTCGGAATCAAAGTGCGCTCTGGTTTTTCCAGCGAGTAACTATACGAACGTCGTGCTTTTTCGAACGCTGGTCTAGAAACGAGCGGTTAGCCGACCCTGAATCGTATATGTTAGCTCCGGAGATTTTCCAGTAATGGGTGCATTGAACGCGCCTAGTGGCATTAGAACAGCACCTTCCAAGTCTGCCGAAAAGGTCTTCGGCTGCCTGAAAAACAAGCGCACGTTACCCTCTATACCCAGCGGCGAGTCTTTTCCGGGAGTGGATTCCGGTTTCAAAGCATGACCATAAAGAGCACCCACTTCCATACCCATTTCCTGCTCCTCACTTTTCAATAAATAAGCGCGCACTGCAGGTTTGACATAGAAACTGTTGGTGATTGTGCCGATCTGCTGGCGGAAAAGAAGCATGTCAACATGATAGTCACGGTTGAAAAGAAAGCGCTCGACTGTGGTGTTATCCTGAACCGTTTGATTCTGACCGTACAAACTGTCGTTAGGTTCATGGAATCCAGGGCCAAAGGAGCCAAAAGCCGTCTCGTCACCTGTTGCAAGTCCCGTGTGAAGTAACATTGTCAGTTTTCCGGTAGTGAATTCCAACTCTGCGGCGCCGCCAAAACCAACGAATTCTTTGGCTGAACTCGGACTTTTCAAATTCTGCGTGTATTTCACATCGCCTAGAGTTGCTGCCGCCTCAAACTCAGCCCGGAAATAGGTGTTGTAGTGAGGTTTCCACTGAAGTTTCACCCACAGATTAGGTAGCCAGAGGTTAGCTTCCCGTGATTGGAGTTTGACGCAATCTGCATCAACTGTTTGACCGGCAGTTGATGCACAACTTGCGGTCGTTGTTGATTGAACATCGGTATGAAAATCTTGAGTGATAAAGTCGTTACGAACGCCCCAATCGACAACAACCTTGCCCCGGGCCAGTTCACGGCGACGCTTTGCTCTTGAAGTCACGTCCATCGGTTGGGAACCCACGGTAAAACCCCACCTATAGACGTCATCTTCGTTAGCGAGATCGCTTGCCTGTCCGTATGCTCCCGGAAGCTGACCTATATGACCCTCTGCCGGCGAATCAAAGAACCATAACGAATTGAATCCGGAAATCTTGAAAAACATGGACACGCGGTCAGTAAGATCGCCAAAATCACAATCTTCACAGCGCCCATCATTATGAACCATTCCGAGACCCCAATGATCTCCCATGCGGCCCAATTTGAGAAGGAAGCTATGACCAATGTTCCATTCGCCCCAAACTTGCTTAACCCGGATAGCGTCTTCTTCTGCAGTTGGATCTTGAGAGTCAGCACTAAAAGCAAAGGGGCTGTCAGGCCTGGACGCGCCTGAATCCGGCGATGAACCCAGAACCACATTATCTAACGCATCAATAACGGTATGCACCTTAAATGCCTGCCCGATATTCAGGGTCGGGTTCCAACGAAAACGTATGTTGGTGCTGCTGTAACTATTACCATCGACCGGCTTGCGCATTCCACCAATGGGGGCTCCCGTAGTCGGGTGGATAATCCCCATATGCGGATTAATGAATAAATCACTCCTAAAACGCAGATAACCAGTATGGGTCAAGGTCATCATAGGTGAGGACTCGAGACCTTCATCAGTATTCAACCCAGCCTTGAAGGAAGACTTTGCTTCCAGGTCCACAGGCTGCACAACTGCTAAAATCAGAGTCAAAAGCAAGCTGATATATGATGATCGTCTCTTCATTGGCGATGCAGGGTATGCTGGAGGTCGATGGGTGTCAACGGGTGAATCCACCCTGAGATGCTGCTATTCTCGTGACCCTGGTTTGGTTGGTACACATCGATGTAACCGCCTGCGAATAGCTCATGGAAAATTAATGAAAATCAACCATCTTGAGCGCTATAGAAAGATCAAGAATACGGCCTATAGAGGCTTCACAAATACGGCTTCCTGGAATGATGGTATTTGCCCTCCGGAAGAAACCAGAGATTAAAAGAAAAAAGGCGCTGCTAGCTCAGAAAACGCAAACCGTTTCCCCTGCGAAGTATTAAGCCACCGTTGGGTTGAGATGCTCGTCCGAAGACCAACTTCTCTGCCTCTCGTGGGGGTTCCCGTGTTTCTCAGAGTATTATCGACGCTAACCGTATCGGATATTTGGTTCTCCGATCCCTCTTCGGTGTTGCTTTCGCTCACCCTTGAGGTTTTCCGGCTCACGCCTTGACCACTCTTCGTTAAAAAAGTAGTTCATCCTCTCACAAACCTCGGCCCTCCTTCAGAGACTCCTTTTGGCGCCGCCTCCCATTGTCCTCAACAGCGAACTGTCAAAGCCTACTGGAAGCTCCTCCCATGAGGTTCTCTGCCCTTTCAGTGTACAAAGACTTGCAGGTCGGCATTTACCGGTTTCCACTCCGGTGCCATCCCCCTTCAGTCTTTCTCAGACTCCTGGGGGGTTAATCCCCGCTGGCCCCTACGGTCTTGTTTCATACCGTTGCCACTCATAGGGTTCCTGCTCTACAAAGCTTTTCCCCGCGACTAAACTCTACCTAATTCGTCATTAGGCGATACCTTCTCAACGTTCCCCCCGCTCTCCCCTGAAGGAAATTGGGTGCGCTCCCAAGGCTTTATGTTCAGTCACGATCCGTACCCGTATCAGGAGTATTGCATCCTTCAACCGGCCGATGCTCTCGTGAGCTTGTACCGCTCCTACGGCTTTCTGCATTTCAGCTTGGGATCACCTCTCGATGATTCATCCGTTCATGACCTTTACAATGGAGCTGTTCAAGCTCATCTCCACTTTGGGTCTTCAACGTTTTCCCACTGAAACACCCAGCGTCGCTTGCTCTCGCAAGTGCTGGCCGTCTTAGCGTTCTTGGCCTTTTCGATTGCCTGTCGAAACAAACAGCCGAATGTTGGCCCGGCCCGCGCCACCGTTTCCAGCAGCGCCTTCGAACCTTTTACTTAGCAGTTCCCGTGCCAAGTCATAACTCGTTGAAATCATTGAAAACAGGGTATGGGGGTATTGCCCAGCGAGTGGACAAAGCGGATCTAAGGTTGTGGTTAGAACTATGCAACACCCTAATAACTATGGGTTTAGCCAATGTGTTCAGATGTTGCACAGCATGTTCACTTATTGTACAGGCGCTTTTGACTAGAAACTGTAGCTCACTCCAGCTTGAAATTGAGCCCCCAAATTGAACTTGTCATTAGGGTCCATTCCGTTGAGACCTTCACAGAATCCCACGACGCCATTGGCCTTGCTCGAGACACAGCTTGACGAGACCTTGCTCACATTGCCCAGGTTCTTATAAACACTCAGAAAGCGCAGATCGCTATGCAAGCTGACTCGGTCGGACAATTTGACCTGAACACCAAACCCAGCCTGTGCAGCCAATTCAAGAATATGGTGTTCAAATTTTCCATCCATATATTTCAAGTTGGTAAAGTGAACGCCACCACCAACAAGAGCGTAAGGATTGATGGCGGAATCTGGGAACATATAGAGCAATGCGCTCAACATGACCGGTACGGTTGTTTGAGTGAAGCCTTTGGTCGTAGCATCGCTATGGAGAACATCAGTGCTAAGTTCCAGGCCCCAATTCCTATCAATCTGGCTACGCAATTGAAAACCGATTCCCCCCATTGCAGGATTTTCAACGTCAGAAAGCCCCAGTTTTTGGCCGTCGAGTCCAGTACCACTCGCGCGAAGACCCATGCTCAGTGTGCCGCTCGAAGAGTCAGCATGTACCGACCGGGACACTTTGGTTATGCGCCGAATGCGCGGACGATGCGGATAAACAACAATCTCGCGGACGTGACGAACTCGGTAGGTGGGATGCTTTGCTGAGGAAACGGCGGGGAACGCCACGGAAAAGACCAGCGCAAAAAGCGTGGCAAGAGAAAGGAAAGAAGAGATGTGTTTCATCGTATCTATCTCCATTAGGTAATGGCCGGTTTCCCGGCGTGGTAGACAAATTCTTTGACGCATTTCTACTGCTGCTATTCATATAGAGAAATAGAGGGTTGTTCTTGACCTTCGAACCGTCAGCATGCCAGTGTCCGCCGCCGCACCATGATCCAGAAGCTATTCCATCGATTCGTCACCACAAATTGGCGAGCCATTGACGCTCAATATCTCAATCGGCCCACCGGGCCCGTAAGTGGTGATACCAAGGCTGTCGTAACGATCATTTCGAGTGCGATCATTCTTACCTGTATGCAGTACGTGATCTTGCGTGGTGGACTACAACACGCTTTTTCACAACAGGCCCCCGAACTGGTCTCAAAGTGGATCTCCACCGGACTGGGCGAATGGTTGGCCACTTATCGACCTCTTCTTCGCAATATTGCATGGGCTCTCGGGTGCGCATTCTTCTATTTTGTCGTGCCGGCCATCATTGTGCGTGTCTTCTTTAAAGAGAGAATCACTGACTGGGGCATGGAAGCCAAGGGCTACTTTCGCCACCTATGGATTTATGCGCTGCTCTTCTTGCCGGTGGCAGCGGCTATTGTTGTGGTCAGCTATTCAAACGGTTTTCAACAGAGTTATCCCTTTTACAAAACAGCTCATGGTTGGGGTGACTTATTAGTATGGGAAATGTTCTACGGGCTTCAGTTTCTAGCCCTTGAGTTCTTCTTTCGCGGTTTCATGCTGCGGGGATTGACCGAAAAGATGGGGAAATGGGCCATCCTGGTCATGATGACACCCTATTGCATGATCCACTTTCAAAAGCCCATGCTGGAAACCCTGGGGGCCATCATCGCGGGATTAATTTTGGGAATTCTTGCCCTGCGTACACGTTCAGTCCTTGGAGGTGCTACAATCCATGTTGCAGTAGCAATATCTATGGATTTGGCAGTGATTTGGCAAAAAGGTGGACTGTTTTAATGCACCTAAATACGCAACAGTCTCTCTATTTTGATTTTTCTACTTGAAACCTTGCCATACAATGGCTCACCATAGCGCCGCTCGAAGCATGAAGTGTCGGGGTAACTCGCAAGAATAAGGAGCTCCAAAATATGGCTCGAAAACCTATGAAACAAAAAACTGAAGAGAATGAGCCTCTCACCGAGAAAGAACTCGCTGAATTCGCTGCACGCCTGCAAACCAAGCGTGACGCACTCTTAGACGGCTCACTCAAACAAAATTCCCCCCTCCACAATGACAAGTTACCGGACGAGGTGGATTTGGCTACGGCAGAGTACGAAGCTGCATTTGAGAATCGCCTTCGGGACCGAGATCAGTTTCTCTTGAAAAAGATCGACAAGGCCCTCCAGCGAATTGCTGAGGGTGAATACGACGAATGTGACGCCTGTGGCGGCATTATTGCCAAGAAACGATTAGAAGCCCGACCCGAAGCCACGCTTTGTATCGTATGCAAAGAGGAACAAGAGCAAATCGAGAAAGGTTTCTTAAAGAAACGCCAAATCCGCGAAGAAGAGTTCTCGTTCTAGAACGCACACACCTTTGAACCAAAACATTGCTGTTGTTCCGATTGTTGCGGACCTTTCGTTTCGTGAACGCTGTAGCCACGCATTAGGAATTTCGGTTCCGATTATTCTGGCTCTCAGTTCTCAAAATCTACTCAACGTGGTTGACACCTGGATTGTTGGGCAACTCGGTAGTCTTGAGCTGGCATGTGTCGCATTGGGCAGCACCATCAATTGGGTTTTCTGCGCCTTCTTTATTGGGATGGGAGGTGGCGTACAGGCCATGGTTGCTCGGCGTGTGGGAGAAGACCGCGCCGATGAAACTATCGGTGTACTCAACCGCTCGTTATTCCTCATTTTGGTGGCAGTCATCCCGCTCACCCTGTTCGTCAGCATCTTCAGTGAATGGGGTCTAGCCGCCACAACCTCTCGCGATGACATTCTGTTAGTAGGAGACCCATACCTCTGTGCCCGATTGGCAGGTATTCCTTTTGTAGCGGCCAACTTTTCATTCCGTGGCTATTGGAACGGGTTGAGCCTTTCCCGCATCTATCTCCGTACACTGGTTTTCATTCATGTCATCAATATCGGACTCACCTACGTCCTGGTGTTTGGCTTTGCAGGAATTCCCGCGATGGGAGTCTTTGGAGCCGGTATTTCAACAACAATCGCGCAAGCGTTAGGTACCATCTACTACTGTCTCCAGGCCGGTCATGTCGGACCTGTAAAAGGCTTTCTCAAACGCGGTTATCAGGTGTCTATTCGTTCGCTGCTTCGGTTGGGAACACCGGTCGGAATCCAATCCCTACTCTTTAGCTTAGGATTCTTGATATTCTTTACGATTACAGAACGCCTGGGAACCCAACAATTAGGGGCAACTCAGGTGTTGGTGACGATGGCGCTCATCAGTATCTTGCCGGGCGTTGGATTTGGACTCGGTGGTGCCAGCCTCGTCGGCCAATCCCTGGGCGCTGGACGTGTTGAGGATGCGCGTTACTGGGGCTGGCTCTGTATGGCCATGGCTGCCATTAGCGTGGGTCTTATCGGCCTTGGAGAAGCGCTGACGGCACCATTTTGGATGAACACCTTTATTGCAACGGACCCCATGGCCGCCCAAATCGGCATCACGCCACTGCGTATCATTGGCTCAATCATGGTGTTTGACGTCATTGGCGTCGTTCTTATGAACACCCTGATCGGCGCCGGCGCCACAACCACAGTCATGTGGTGGTCAGCACTCACCCAATACGGAATCATGTTGCCGGCCGCATGGTATGCTGCTCTCCACACAAGCTATGGATTGATTGGACTGTGGAGCGCGTTTGCGATCTATCGCGTAATCTTTGCGCTATCTATGGTCGTTATCTGGAAAGGAAACTCGTGGACTAAAGCCCAGGTGTGAGCGCAGCGTCAACGCCACTCCCATCTAGAGCATGCGGTTAATGGCCGGACGAGATCTAAACAAAATGAATCGCTGCATATCGGGACGTTGAGTCACAGTCCACGCTCCAAAATTGCCAATCAAAGCTCGTTTTTCTGTGGCCAAAATAGTCGCCAGGGCCCGACTAAAGTAATTGGCAGCCGAATGTTCACCATCCAAAGTGGACAAAAGCTCTTCTGTGACAATGTCGGAAGCAATAATCGCCTTGAGTTGATCGCTCGCAACAAATCCCAAAACACGCCGAGAATAGTTGGGAACGGGATTCTTGGTCGCCGGATTAATTTCTACTGTGCCCTTGTTCTCTGTAGCAATGAACTCACCAGCACCACCACAAGACACGGACTCAAGCCCTCGTAATTGCTTTACTATTTCAGCAAGCCATTTAAGCAGATCATCGGGCGCGAGGTTGCCCTGGCTGAGTTCGGAAGCTGTTCGTATTACATCACCGGCCATAGTTCATCCTTTCACCGCATAGTCGCATAAGGTAATTAATACCGCTAGCTGATGTTGACGTTCACCCTCGATGGCGGATACCTTCCAGCTTCGGAGATATTGTGAGCCAAAAATTCCCAGACTACATTCCCCCCACGAAGATTGCTTATATCTCGGGGCGTCCCGCTGCGTTACATTTACGCAAGTGCAAACTCGTCATGGAAAAAGAGGACGGGCAAAGTTCAGAATATATCTTTGATCAGGCCAATATTGCCATTGGCGCTATGGAAGACAACGATCTGATCATCGAAGACGACACGGTATCGCGCTATCACTGTCGAATTTATCAAGACGAAAATTCCTACCTGCTCCAAGACCTGGACTCGACCAACGGCACCAGCATCAATCGCGTTCGAATCAAAGAAGCATTCCTGAAACCGGGATGCACTGTGACCATTGGCAAAACCGACATCAAGTTTCAGTCTCTCGACGAGCGAGTAGAGATTCTACCATCCAACCGCGAAGTCTTTGGCGATATTGTGGGCAAGTCAGTCTGCATGCGTGAAATCTTCGGCATCTTGGAAAAAATCGCTCACACCGGCGTCACGGTAGTCATTGAAGGAGAGACAGGCACCGGTAAGGAAGTGGTTGCCCGAACCATTCACAATACCTCGTCACGCTCCAATGGACCTTTCGTAGTATTTGACTGCGGCGCCGTTCCAGAAAACCTCATTGAATCTGAACTCTTTGGCCATGAAAAAGGCTCCTTTACCGGCGCCGTCATGAGCCGGCAGGGACTCTTCGAAATGGCCCAGGGCGGCACGATTTTTCTGGACGAATTGGGTGAGCTCAACCTGGACCTGCAGCCCAAATTGCTAAGAGCGTTGGAACAACGCGAAATCCGCCGAGTGGGCTCCAACAAACCCGTCAAGATCGACGTTCGAATCATTGCGGCAACCAACCGAAATCTACAAGACGAGGTCAAAGCCAAGCGTTTCCGCGAAGACCTGTATTACCGACTAAGTGTGGTCCGACTGGTGCTTCCGGCGTTGCGCGAAAGACGAGAAGACCTGCCCTTGCTGGTCAAACACTTCCTGCGTAACTGCAGCTTCAACCGGGTGGGCGGCACCAACAAAATGCGTCTCAAGGGTATTTCCCGCGACGCCCTGGACTGTCTCATCCACTACAACTGGCCGGGCAACGTTCGTGAACTACTCAACGTGATTGAACGCGCCTGTAGTTTTGCAGAAACCGAATACGTACAACCTGAAGACCTTCCGGAACACGTGTCCGGCATTGGCATTGTTCAACGGCGTTCCAGCCCGGAAGATGTCAAAGCGGAAGACTCAGGACTGGTTCCCATGGACCTCAATAGCGACTCCTCGCCCACGGCCATGCCGATTGGACTGGAATCCACCTTCAAAGAGGCCAAAGAACAATGGGTGACCACCTTTGAGCGCGACTACATCATGAACCTATTGCGAAAAAACAAAGCCAACATTTCTCATGCCGCCAAAGAAGCCGACATCGACCGCAAGTATTTTAGAAAACTCATGAACAAGTACGAAGTGGATCTGGTTGAACTCAAAAGCGAGCTCGCGGCCAAAGACTAGTCGCTCACAGATCCAACACAGTCGCTCACAGAACCAGCCCTTAAGCTCCTAGTCGCACCCGCCTGGCGGGCCGGCGCCGTTACAGGTCTGAGCCCCCGTACAACTGTATGTAGTTCCTGAACAGACTCCCTGACCGTCACATTCATCGGTATGAGTGCAGTTCTTTGAGTCGTCGCAGCCGGTCTCGTTGGGCTCAAAACTGCAATCGCTGATACCATTGCAAAAGCCGGAGCCACAGCCGACATCAGCCGTACATTCATTCTTGACGTCTTCACTGTCGCTTTGAGCCAGGCAAGACCCGCCATTACAATACTGGCACTTGGGACACTCGAGCTTGAAGTCGGTCTGAGACTGTGACGCACAACTACCCGCATTGCAGTACTCACAAACAAGACACTCTGCCTTGATGTCTTCGTTGACCTGATTGACACAGCTGCCGCCCGCACCGCACTTTTGGCACGTGCTGCAGTCATTATCCTGAGTCAAATCATCAACACAGTTTCCGCCGGCAGTACAAGCGGAGCAAGTACCACAGTCGGCGCCTGTTCCCTTGAATGTGAACGCCGTTTGGCTCAGACCGGATTGACAACCCTTACACGGGTCATTGGGATCCAATTCACCGTCGCTGTAACACACACCAGCAACAAAACAGCTACCAATGACTACTTCTTGGACACAGTTGAGTGTTGCGTCACATTTCCCAACCAGGCAACTCGCCGAATTGGGAGGCAAGTCACAAATGTCTCCTTCATTTCGATCCTGCAGGCTATTGGGTGATGATGCATTGCACTCCTGGCAGCCAACCTCCTCGCCGTTGGCATAACAGATATTCGCAACATAACAGGCGTCAACTTGCAGCTTGTTCTCACAAACGCCGTTCTCACATAGATCGTCTGTGCATGTCACGCCATCCGATGTACACGAAACACCGTTTTGCTTGGCGTTGGACGAACACGAATAGCTATCAGAACCAATTGACTCACAAAGAGCCGTATTGCAATCATCGCCGGCGCCGGAACAATCTGCGTCTGCCCCCGCAGTACAGAGACCATTGACACAGGAGTCACTGACTGTGCAGCCATCAAAATCTGCGTCGCAATCAAATTCTATACCATTGAGATTGGTCCATAACTTTTTGCCTGGGTTCGAGGTCGAATCACAGACCTGGCACGCATTGAGCGTATTGAGTGTTTGATTCGTGTAACAACTTCCGTCGATATAACAATGATCCGCAACAACGGGATAAGCACATTCGCCGTTATTGCACACATTCTCCGTGCAAAAAGCTCCATTGGATTCGCATGGATAGCCATCTACCTCGTTGGGATTCTCACAACCGGTGGCCGGATTACACTCATTTTTTGTGCAAATCTCGAGGTCATCACAGGAGATTGGACTGCCACTTTGGCAAATCCCGTTCAAACACATTTCATCCAATGTACTTGTGCATGCATTGCCGTCGTCACAAGTAGTTCCAGCAACCCGAGGTGTCCATTTGTACTGGTCGCCAGTCGCTGATGGGTCACAAATAAGGCACTCTTCAGTGCTATTGAGCGTGCTGCCCTTAATGCAAGTGTCATCGATATAGCAGTAACTGGGATGAACCTCGTGCTCACACTGGCCGGATTTGCATTGATCTATTGTGCAAGAAATCCCATCACTGTCGCACCCTGTACCATCAGACACTGAAGAGTTCACACAGCCGGTCGCTGGGTTGCAGCTATCTGTCTTGCATTCATTGCCATCATTGCACAGGTTGAAATTAGTGCCGTTACAGTTGCCACCGCCACATTTGTCTGTTTGCGTGCACAAGTTGCCATCATCACAGTTAACGCCTTTGCCTTTGTTGCTCCAACCGTTCGTTTTCTTGCCACTGCTACAGATTTGGCAGAACTCGGCCGGGTTGCTCACGCCATTCTTAAAACAGGCGTCATTTCCGTTGACGTTAATCTTGCACCAACCTGGAATCAACGAATTGTCACACGAAGTGCCATTTCCTTTGCAGCTATCCAGAGTGCATTCCAACCCGTCATCACAACTGAAGCCAGGACCACTGCATACACCATTGCCGTCACAGGTGTCTGGATTCGTACAATTGTTACCGTCAATGCATAAATCGCCCGGGTCACGAAAACTCCACTTGTCATTAGTCAGATCAGAGGTGGGATTACAATACTTGCATCCAGCCGTGTCTTCGGCTCCTGCGATGTAGCAAACCCCGCCAATCACACAGAATGTGGGTATAATATTGTAGCCACATTGACCATTGCCTTTGCACTCACCGGTCGTACACGCAAGACCGTCTCCTGAATCTGGGCATGAATAGAGCGTGCCGGCACACGATGAGCTGTTGCCACCACTACATTTATCTACTTTGGTGCATGCGTTGCCGTCATTACATAAAGCGCCCGACGCCTTGCCGCTAACACTGCATTCGATTCCCTGCCCATTGGACTTGCACTGGAAAACACCGCTTTGAAGGCAGGTACCAAACCCTTCAGTGCAACCATTTTTTATCGTGTTTTGATTGGGCTCGTTTACCGTTCCATCACAGTCGTTGTCATAGGAGTCACAATGGTTGGTGCCCTCGTCCTGAACCCATTCACTCGAATAATTCTGGTAGTCACAAACCCACTGGGTCACGCCGTGGCAACTGGGAATGATTCCCTGACACACGCCCTTTTGCGAACAAGTAACATTGGACGGTATGACCAGGCTCGCCGGGTCGTCTGTTGCGCCATCGCAATCGTTGTCTTTGCCGTCGCACGAGGTCTCAATATTACCCTCGTAATTTGGGACATTGCTGTAATTACAGTTCCAGTTGCCATTGACGCAGGTGGCCTGCACGTTTTGTTTGTTGCATTGACCCACAAATTTGCAATTGAGCTTGGGATCATTGGAAAAACTATTGAGTCCCTCGTCTGTTTGACCGTCACAGTCATCGTCCACACCGTTACAAATTTCGGGGGTGTTTTTCGGCGTGTTTCCGTCCGGATTAGTGGAACAAGTGGCCTGCCCCTGACTATTACAGACAACGAGACCACTGCCGCATTGACCAATACCGTCGCAACCCTGTCCCCATTTCTTTAGCCCGTAATTGAAGCCTTCGTTGATGAAACCATCGCAATCCTCGTCCACGCCCAGTGGGGCCAAGTCACACGATTCTGACGGAACGGTCACACCCGGAGCATCTGGATTGGTAGAACAGGTCGCACCTACAGCGCTCGTACTGCAAACCACCTGGCCGTTTCCACACGCACCTATGCCGTCACAGCCGGCCCCAATGGGTAGATTGCTCCACTTGAATGCTTCATCTACCTTGCCGTCACAGTTGTTGTCTTTGCCGTCACAGGTGGCCTCTGTGCCTGGCTCATAAGTCGCAAAATCATAGGTGCAATTCCAACTGCTAAGCTTCTGGTCTGCGTCGTATAGACACTCGCCAATCACCTTTTGATTGTTGAGATTCTTGGCGCATTCACCTTGCTGCAGGCAACCCGTTTGGCTCCCATAGAGAGTGTGACCGTCTATCACGCCATCACAGTTATTGTCCTTTGTGTCACAACTGTTCGCCATCTCAGCGCTAACATTTGCCCATGAAGTACAAACCACAGCGCCCGTAACCAATGACGCTGAAATGCCTGCTGCATCCTGAGTGCAAACCACGGTCCCTCCGGCACAATCACCACTGCCGCAGGCTTGCCCAAAATAGGCGTCGTCGCCGCCATGTATGGAGTTGATGAAAAAATCTTCGTCAAAGCTATTGTCGCAATCATCGTCCAACCCGTCACAGGCCAGTTCTTGTTCCGGCGGTTCAACCCAGTCCACACACACAACCGCTGAATTCTCACCGGCCGCCCAATCCTTTATCTTTGCAGGAGCCTTGTTGAGTTGCTGGCCACAGACGGTGACGCCTTGATTAATGGCGTCTGCGCACACGCCAAACGGCTTGTTTGGATTGATGCAAGTATCGCCGCCACCGGGATTACCGTCGTCAATAATACCATTGCAGTCGTCGTCTTTTCCGTTACACACCTCAACAGCCCACGGATTGATATTGGGATCACTATCGTCACAATCGACAGGAGCGCCATTGTCTGCAAATGCCGAAAACCCATCATTATCACTGTCTTTTCCGCACTCAACATCCCCGAACTCACAATCCTGATCGACGCCGTCTTCACACTTTTCAACGGCATTTGCATGAATATGTGGATCGTTGGGGTTGCAATCCTCGGCCCCGATATAGCCGTCACCATCAGCGTCCTCTTCGGCGCAAAGAGCAGGATTACCGTCGCAGTCAAAATCACACTTATCGATGATTTGTTGTTCGCTCAGACCAGCCACTTCTTCAGCCGAACAACATCCGGCATATGAACTATCCACGTGGATTCGGGCGTCATAAGGGCCGTTCGGACCGCATTCATCTTCACCCAAATAGCCGTCGCCGTCGTAATCCTTAGTCCACTTGTCATTGCAATCCGGATCCTTGATGTCGACCTTTGTGTCGCAGTCATCGTCTTGACCGTTTGTACAATCCTCAAGCGGCTTTTCGGGACACTCGCACGCCTTGTAGGTTTCGCCGCAGTTCTTGTAATCGATGCAGGTGGAGATAACCGGGTTACCTTCTTCGTCCTTACCTTCGTCGATCTCACCATTGCAGTTGTCATCGATGCCGTTGCATTTCTCTGGAGCTGACTTGTGCACACTACTGTCTTGAGCATTACAATCAGCGGTCGGGTCACAGTCAGCCGCCTTGTCAAAGTCCTTATCTTCACAAAAATCATTCTTGGGATTGTCGTCACAATTCGCATTCTTGGGCCAATCACACGGAATGCAGG
>JYMV01048077.1_pt1 | contig 28893 bp, 29 predicted proteins | sample 338911 | NCBI WGS metagenome assembly JYMV01 (sample SAMN03354496, study PRJNA234377) | hydrothermal vent metagenome | biome: Deep sea; feature: Hydrothermal plumes at the Eastern Lau Spreading Center, Western Pacific Ocean; material: Seawater | place: Tonga | collected 2009 | depth 2000 m m
TGTGTATGCCTATTTATCATACTTCGGCTACAAAGCCGGAGCGGCAACTATGAACGGATTCTGGCGTGAAATGAAAAATCTGGGCAAGGATCCCAACCCGTTTAGAGCCGGCTTTCTGCAATTTGTTGGTGTAGCCGAAAACCGCGATAAAGCACTTGATCTCTATCGTGAGCCCGCGGAATATTTTTATAACAGGTGCCTACATGTTGACGCGCGATATGCCAATCCGCCAGGTTACACATCAGAAGCAACTATGCGCGCGAAGGTAAAATCGCAAGTTCTGCAGGCAGCGCGTCGGGCCACTGACCAAAGCATGATCACCGCTCCCACTTTTGAAGAAATTGTTGACAAGGGATACGTCATTATAGGCAGCCCCGATGAGGTTGCGGAGCAACTGCGCGAAGTCGCAGTCGATCTAAACATTGGCCACCTGATGCTGCTTCTGCAGTTTGGCAACATGGGAAAAGAATTAGCAATCCATAACACCGCACTATTTGCCAAGCAGGTGGCACCGCAGATCAATGGTTTATTCGAGAACGAATGGCCAGACGAGTGGTGGCCACAGGCAATGGCATCTTCTACCCGCGCCGAGCCGCGCCCGGTATTTCAAACGACACTACAATGAACGAGCCATCAACGCGGATCGTAAAGGTTAACGGTTCGGGTTGCCGGATATGGGAAAATGGAGACGGTGAACCACTAGTCCTACTTTCTGGGTTCGGTGGCTATCCGAACTGGACCCCATTTCTTGGGCATTTGGCAAGCAAGAGGCGCCTAATCGTGCCGTCGCTGCCAGGCTATCCAGGGGCGGACGGCCACCGGTTACTCGACAACCAGCTTGATTGGGTAAGCGCCACACTGGATCTTCTCGAAGCCGCAGAAATTAATAACACAGACCTGATCGGGCTCGGTCCGGGCGCTGCGCTAGCAGCTGAAGTAGCTGCGATGGTGCACACCCATGTCAGGCGACTGGTATTGATAGGTCCCATGGGTCTTTTCGACGAGGGTGATCCATTGGGTGACATTTGGGCCCTGCGTGATTCTGAAGTGCCCGCTATGTTTTCGTCACAACCGGAAAAGTTCGCTGAAGCTTTATCCTGCCCCGACAATGAAGACGAGGTGGAATGGAGAATTTTGCAGACCCGCGCTCGAGAGGCTGCAGCAAGGATGCTGTGGCCGATCGGAGACACGGGACTCGCCAAGCGCTTGCACCGGATTACGGCTCCAACTCTACTACTGTGGGGCGACGCTGATCGGGTGGTCCCACCGGCTTATGCAAATCGGTTCGCAGATCTCATCACTGGCCCCTGCGAAACAAAGACCATCGATGGTTCTGGGCATCGGGTTGACTTTGACGCGGCCGAACAAACTGCAAAGGCGATCCTGTCTTTCCTGCATTAATGCCGTGCAAAAAATAAAATTTGTCTGGGGCATTTTGCGAGAAGAGTAGCACTTAATAGAAAAGGTGATTAAACGGTTATTTACGAAACAGCAAAATTTTTCTGAGTTGTTACTCTTTCTCTCATAACAACGCTAACCGTAGCGTCCCCAGACGAAGCGCTAGGAAGGACTATATATGAAACCTGTTCGATGGGGAGTGCTTAGTACCGCAAAGATTGGGCGTGAACGAGTGATTCCTGCAATGCAGCAAAGTCCACTTTGCGACATTCACGCGATAGCCTCTCGCGACCCAATGAAGGCTCGAAGAACGGCGAACGAATTGGGAATAGAAAAGAGTTATGGCTCCTACGAAGAACTCCTTGCCGACCCCGAGATAGAAGCAATCTATAACCCGTTACCCAACCACCTGCATGTACCATGGAGCATCAAAGCCGCACAAACCAGGAAGCACGTATTGTGTGAGAAACCTATTGCGATGACCGCAACCGAAGCCGGTGAACTGGTTGCAGCACGGGATAGCTACGGCGTTTTGATCGAAGAAGCTTTCATGCCCCGGCATCACCCACAGTGGAAACGGGTGCGTTCGCTGTTACGCAACGGAACGATTGGTGAAGCGCGTGCAGTGCAAGCAGTGTTCAGCTACCACAATATTAACCCAGATGACGTTCGCAATCAGGCTGAAATTGGCGGCGGCGGACTCTATGATATTGGTAGCTATTGCATCACACTAACCCGTTACGCCTTCGAGACTGCTCCAAAGCGTGTGAGCGCACTAATTGATCGCGACCCTACCTTCGGCACTGATCGATTGACCGGCGCGATCATGGATTTTGGGAACGGACGATTAGCAAGTTTTGTTTGCAGTACGCAAATGGCTCGCCACCAAAGCCTCCTTATTCTCGGGACGAAGAGCTGGATTCGAGTGAATTGTCCCTTCGCGATGCCGCCCAACTGGTGTCCACAAATTGAAATTGGTGTCAACGTCTCGCCCCCCGCAACAGTTGGGGAGACCGAAGAATTCGAACCGACAGAACAATACATGTTGCAAGGGGAAGATTTTTCGAACCGATTGAGGACGGGGACCGTCAGTGAGTTCCCCCTAGAGGATGCGGTTGAAAATATGGAGGTTATCGACGCCATATTTCGAGCTGCAAAATCTCATTCCTGGGAAACAGTTTGCTAAAATGAGTAATCGACCGAGATGAATTCTCCCCCTGGTCGTACTGGAGGGAGCGAATTGCGCCGATGGCTTGATAAGCTGCCAAAGGCCGAATTGCATTTGCATCTCGAAGGAGCAATTCCTCTAGATGCCCTATGGGCCCTCATCCAGAAATATGGTGGCGACCCATCAGTCCCAACGGAAACGCATTTGCGCCAGCGGCTGACCTATTCGGACTTTCCTGATTTTATTGAAACATGGATTTGGAAAAACAGTTTTCTCCGAACCTATGACGATTTTTCTTTCATCGCAGAAAAAGTCGCACAGGACCTCTTGCGACAAAATATTCTTTATGCGGAGCTCTTCTTTTCGCCATCTCGGTTCGCTGACCGAGGGCTAACAACTATTGGCCTAGCTAAGGCCATTCGCAGCGGTTTAGGCAGGGTCTCCGGATGCGAAATTTGGTTGATCGCCGACCTAGTCCGTGACCACGGCCCAATCCAAGCCGCCATCACTCTTACGGAAGTTGCAACAGCACGCCACTACGGCATTGTCGGTATCGGTATCGGTGGATCTGAACATAAGTTCCCACCGGAACCGTTTGCCGAGCTCTACGCAGAAGCCCGACGCCTCGGCTTTAAGACGAGTGCCCATGCCGGAGAAGCATCCGGAGCAGACAGCGTCCGTGGTGCTATAGATTCTCTTTTGGTCGACCGAATAGGACATGCCACTCGCGCCGAAGAGGACCCACAACTTATGCAACTACTTGCCGACCGGCAAATTCCTATCGAACTTTGCCCATTGTCCAATGTTGCAACCGGTGTGATCGCCTCTATCACCGATCACCCAGTGCGGCGGTATTGGGACCGCGGATTGTTGGTGACCGTCAATACTGATGATCCGGGAATGTTCCACAATCGATTGGTGGACGAATATGCCCATCTAGTCGAGCTGTTTCACTTCGAGCTCAACGAAATTCGCGAACTCGTGCTTAACGCACTCCGTAGTTCATGGAGACCCGAGAAAATTTCCCAACCTTTACTTGAGCTCTTTTCGAATCATGCCGGCTGGCAATTGCCAAGTTATTATTAGCGCTTTGTTTAGTTTATTTCGCCACACCCCATCTAACGGCGACTCTTCCCACTAGACTCAGTTCCGTCTTTTACTCAAAAATCGGCGCATACCCTCAACATGTGCACCACGGGCAAATGCGAGTCGAATGGCTTGTCGTTCCACCTCCAATCCTGCAGCCAAAGTAGTCTCATAAGCTGCTTTCACGGATTTCTTGACCAACATTGCGCCAATCGGGTTCTTCTTGGCGATGCTCACCGCCAGATCGAGCGCATGCTCAAGCGCCTTACCGGATGGTACCAACATAGCAATCAAGCCTACAGACTCCGCAGTAGGAGCGTCGATTGGTTCTCCAGTTAACATCATTCGCATCGCCAGCCCTTTGCCAATGACGCGGGTCAAGCGCTGCGTTCCACCATCTCCAGGAAGAATGCCTAAATTGATTTCCGGTTGGCCGAATCGAGAATCTTCAGCGGCCACGACGAAGTCCGTTAACATGGCTAGTTCGTGACCACCGCCAAACGCAAATCCCTCAACAGCTGCAATTATGGGTTTAGGAAACTTCTCTATAGTTTCCCAGTCACGCCGACGTGTAGAATTATCGATCGCCTCTATACCTTGCGCCTCCATTTCTGAGATATCAGCACCAGCCGAAAAGACATTGCCAGCACCCACCAGCACGCAGCATCGCACAACATCCGATCCGCGAGCGCGGTCTATCGCCTCTGCGAGTGCCGCTATCAACGCATTGCTCAAAGCATTGCGTTTATCAGGACGATTAAGCGTGAACTGAGTAACCCCAGGCCGAGGTGTTGTTTCGATTATTAAGTCCGACACGATAATTCCTTAGTACCCGTCTTTGCCCAACGCGATTTCCTCAGCCAATATTTCCAATGCCATACGCAACAAACGAACCGATGCTTCACGTGTCATAAAACCAGCGTGAGCGGTAAGGGTAACATTGTCGAGTTGAGTGAGTGGATGGCCGCAAGAAAGGGGCTCTTCAGCAAACACATCAAGAGCCGCATGAGATATATGTCTGTCTTTTAGAGTAGCAATAAGTGCAGGTTCGTCTACCAAGTCACCGCGTGCAGTGTTGATAAGAATTGCACTTTCTCTCAGCAGCCCCAGTCGGCGCGCATCTACCAAACCTTTAGTATTTTCTGTCAAAGACAGGTGCAGAGAGACAATATCGGCAACAGTAAAAAGTTCGTCGAGTGGCAATTCTTTACATGGCAGTTTACTAGAGACCCCACTTCTGTTCCAGGCTACCACTTTCATACCTAGCGCCGACCCGAGCCTAACCATCTCCGAGCCGATACCACCTGTTCCCACCACCCCAAGTATTTTCCCAGAAAATTCAATTGAGTCCAAAGTTCGCCATTGTCCACAGCGAACAGCACGATCCATTTCCACGATTTTTCGCCCCGCCGCAAACATCAGTCCAATTGCATGCTCAGCTACACTCCGGTCTCCATAGCCGCGAACTGTACGCACGCCGATTCCTAAGCGATCAGCGGCCGAAAGGTCGATGTAACTGGACGCCCCCGTCCCCATAAAAACAATCGCCCTCAAGTTCTTGCACGACGCCAATAACTGAGCATCGATTTCCGTATGGTCATTCATCACGAACTGGCAGTCAGCCAGCAATTCTGCCAAGTTTTCGCGAGGCGGCTCTCCCGTTTTCAAATCCAAGTCGGGGACAATATTCTGCAGATCAGAAGTATATAGGTCCGCAAGAAACTCGGGACAGTCGATAAATTTTACGGACATGATCAATCAGTTCAAATCAGGTAAATGCTTCTTCTAAACTTCAGTTTACATTGGATCAAATATCAGTTCAGATTGAAACAAATCGCTTTTTCCATTTGTCATAACAGAAATTATCGTAATGTCGCCAAAACTGGACTTCATGGAGAGTCATTTGAGGTGTAGGTACCCATGACCGATGACCACCAAAACTCTCTCAGAGAAAAACTTATCAAATCAGATGCCGAGTGGCGTGCCCAATTGACGCCCGAACAATACGAGGTTGCCCGAAACCATGGCACCGAGCCTGCCTTTACGGGCACTTACTGGAGCACAAAAATATCGGGGATTTATGAATGTATTTGCTGTAGCGAAGACCTATTTAGTTCCAATGAGAAATATGACTCGGGAACAGGCTGGCCAAGTTTTTGGACCCCAATTTCCGACAACCTCATCGTAACGCGTGTCGACAATAGCTACGGCATGGCCCGTACCGAGGTCTTATGTGCAAAATGCGACTCCCACCTCGGTCATGTATTCGAAGATGGTCCACCACCTAGCGGGTTACGTTATTGCCTAAACTCGGCGTCCCTTCAACTGAATCCAAAATCGTAGTTCTTATTTATTAAAACCTCAAACGTCTGTGCCAAAAGGCTCGAAAAGGGCTAGCACTGGCTTATGATCGAGACCAAACAATACCCGCCTACCTTTTTCTTAACTATAGCCTGCAGCATATTCCCGTACTGGTCATCGATTCCGACTCAAATACCTTCTGGTATTTCGTGGGCGCGTCCATGAAGCTTAATTAACTCAGCTAGATTTGGATCTCGTTTCGCGATATGCGCATGATGTGCACGCAAAGCAGCGTTGAATGCACCATTACAGCCAAGCACCTGGTCAGCGAGATCAATCATCATGCTGTTGGGCCAATTCCGGCGCCGGATGCGGTCAATCTGATCAAATACCTCTGGTTCATGGCCGGGATTTTTGTCTGCCATAAGTATCGCTGCCGCTGCAGTCGAACGCGACACACCTGCATGACAGTGCACGAGCAAATGATGGACCCGAGCATCGTTAAGGCCACGGCCCCATTCAATCAAATTGTCGATATCATTCGCACCTGGATGGGTATGACCGGGTTGGGTAAAAATTACGTCATCAAAGCGGAAAACTACCCGATTCTGTGACGGGAATTCAGCTAATTCTTCGGGATCGGCCCGACCAGGATCCAAGATGGAAATTATATGGCTAACATCAGAATTCACAAATTCTGTAAGCTCATTCAACCCACAAATGGACAACCGATATGGCAGCATGAAGACAGCATCTATAAATTAAAGCTGGTAGTTATATACATTTATTCCTCGAACCTCGCCAAGTGCGAACAAACATTGGTATTGGGTCAACAAACAAACATCGTCTCGCTTCAAAAAATTTAAAAAGCCTATGGAGTAAAGCATGACAACCGAAACTTATGATAAAGGCCTTGAAATTCGACGTGCCGTACTCGGCGCTGAATATGTCGATAAGGCGATTAATTCCGCTGATGACTTCAACCAGCCGATGCAAGAACTAGTCACCGAATATTGCTGGGGCTCAGTATGGGGGCGCCCTGGATTGCCGCGCAGAACCCGGAGCCTTCTCAATTTAGCCATGCTCTCGGCTCTAAATCGCCCACATGAACTAAAACTTCATCTGCGGGGCGCGCTCACCAATGGTGTGACGCAGAACGAGATAAGAGAGGTCTTTCTTCAGGTTGCTATTTATTGTGGCGTACCCTCAGCGATTGACGCCTATCGCACTGCGCGTGAGGTTTTCGCAGAAAACGCTTCCAACTAGCTTTTAAACATTAAGGTGCACTGAGCAATGAACGAGCCTGAACAATTTGAGGTGTACGCGATCCGCTACGCGCATCACGGCGACCGAAACGCTAACGAAATGTTCATTGGCGGAGATCCGCACGAAGGACCAATGGCGCTCGATTATTTTGTGTGGGTAGCAATTGGTTCAACGCACACTTACCTGATCGATACAGGTTTTAGCGCGGAGGTCGCTCAGCGCCGCCAGCGAAAACTTCTGCGCACACCTGCGGAAGGCCTAGCGCTCATCGGTGTCGACGCATCCACTATCCAGGACGTAATCCTGACCCACCTTCATTACGACCACGTCGGTAATTTCGACATGTTCCCTAACGCAACCCTTCATGTGCAAGACAAGGAAATGGCCTACGCTACTGGGCGATATATGCGCGAACCCCCTTTGAGGGGGGCATATGAGGTTGATGATGTGATCGGCCTAGTGAAAGAAGTATACGGCGGGCGGGTTGAATTCCACAACGGGGATGCTGTGTTGTCACCTGGAATTAGCGTACACTTTATTGGTGGACACACTATGGGCATGCAGTGCGTACGTTTGTGGACCCAACGAGGTTGGCTTGTATTAGCGTCCGATGCCAGTCATCTTTACGCCAACATGGAGGAAACAAAACCGTTTCCGATCGTGTTCGATGTGGGTCAGATGGTCGATGGCTACCGAACCATGCGCGCGCTCGCCGACTCGGCAGACCATATCATTCCAGGGCACGATCCCCTGGTAATCGAACGATACCCACCACCTGCGGATAAACTTAAGGGTATTGTTGCCCGATTAGACGTGGCCCCGCATTAAGCAGGCTCCAAAACGGAAAACCAAGTCAACCCTTAAATAATCAGAATTACCCTTTGACACAAAACGTTTGGGGATCCCGCAGGCCAGTACCTGGTAGACGAGATATGGTAAAGCTCCGGTGCAAATCCGCCATGACCCGAATCATTGAAAGAATTCAGCCAATAAATTGGCACAACGTCAAAGTAGCCCTGGCTTAAATGCTGTGCACCGCAACGGCGCTCATATAAGTTCCAAAAGAAATTTGCCGTGCAAACCGTTGGTGGCATACTCCGTGGCTGGGGGAAACGACCCTGATCTCGCTCTATAGGAGAAAATTAACATGGCGATAGCAAATAAAATATTACTGCTGCGCAACGCCGTTCGCGCCCTCGCCCTGTTTACATTCTTTTTTATCAACGCAGCAGGGTTGGGACATGCAGAAACCACACTGAAAATGGTGGCACACGCGGATCTAAAGAACATCGATCCAATTTGGACCACAGCCTACATTACACGCAATCACGGTTATATGGTCTATGACACGCTTTTCTCCCTCGACGAAAATCTTGAACCCCAGCCTCAGATGGTTGGAGACTATTCAGTTAGCGATGACGGACTAACATATCGTTTCACCTTGCGCGATGGACTTGGTTGGCATGACGGTACCCCAGTAACCGCAGAAGACTGCGTTGCTTCTCTTCGCCGTTGGGGAGCACGCGACGGCATGGGCCAAAAGTTAATGGACATGACCGCTTCGCTGGAAGCTTTAGACATTAAGACCTTGGTCCTTACTCTTAAGGCACCCTACGGTTTGGTGCTTGAATCCCTGGGGAAAATCAGCTCCAACGTGCCGTTCATGATGCCGGAACGGCTCGCCATGACTGATCCATTCGAGCAAATTCCGGAGACGATCGGGTCCGGGCCATTTAAATTTATTAAGGACGAATGGATTCCGGGAGTAAAGGTTGTATATGTAAAAAACGAAGACTATGTGCCACGTAAAGAACCACCGAGTTACGCAGCAGGCGGCAAAATCGCCAAGGTTGATCGGGTGGAATGGCTTTACATTCCCGACGCAGCGACTGCAATGAATGCGTTAATAGCAGATGAGATCGACCTTTTCGAAGCACCACCGATAGACCTCCTGCCAATTATGGTTGGAACACCGGGTGTCATAGTAGAGGAGCTTAATCCACTTGGCGTGCAGGGATGGCTCCGACTAAACCACCTATATCCGCCCTTTGATCGTCCAGAAGCACGAGAGGCAATGCTCTGGTTGACCGATCAAGAACACTATCTGCAGGCAGTGATCGGAAACCCAAATTATTACCGGACCTGCCCAGCTTTTTTTGGTTGCGGCACACCACTGGAATCGGATGTGGGTGCAACGCCACTGATGAACCAGGACCTCGATAGGGCGCGTGCACTGTTCGACGCCGCTGGCTACGACGGAACGCCGATCGTAATTCTCCAGTCCACCGATATTCAAATTCTTAATGGTGCAGCACTGGTAACTGCCCAGTTACTGCGCGAGGTCGGAATCAACGTTGAACTTCAGGCGATGGACTGGAGCACCTTAACCTCACGCCGCGCAGTCACAGATCCGCCAGAAGAGGGAGGTTGGAACATTTTTCTTACCTGGTGGAACAGCGCCGACATTCTCAATCCAATCACAAATATTGGTGTCTCTGGGGGATGCCGAGAAAAAGCTTGGTTTGGCTGGCCTTGCGATAGCGAAATTGAACGACTTAGAGACGCCTATGCTCGGGCAACTGATCCGGAGACACAGCAAAAATTGGCGGAACAGGTGCAGATGCGTGCTTATGAATTGGTGACATACGTAAATTTTGGAGAGTTCAGGACGCCGGTCGCCTATCGAGACACGCTTGATGGCCTTATCAAGTCGCCAGTCTATCCCTTTCTCTGGAACGTCGAAAAACGATAAAGAAACATTTTTAGCAGGCACCTGACGTGCTGGCATTTATAGCCCGACGCCTCTTTGCCACAGTGCCGGTAATGGCCGTGGTCGCGCTCTTCGTGTTTCTGCTTTTGCATCTGAGTCCTGGTGACCCGGCGACGGTTATCGCTGGCGATTACGCAAGTCCCGCAGACATTGCACGCATTCGTGCTCAGCTGGGACTAGACCAGCCACTTTACATACAGTTCACCACTTGGGTCGGACAACTGCTGCACGGAGACCTAGGAGTTTCAATTTTCTCGAACTTACCGGTGACACAGTTAATCCAGCAACGTATTGAACCAACCCTAGCACTGGCCCTTTTCACTCTAACTCTTTCAATTTTGGTGGCTGTACCGTTAGGCGTGCTCGCCGCGTGGAAAGCTGGTAGTTGGATTGATAGATTGGTCATGGCTTTCTCAGTACTTGGCTTCTCAACACCAGTATTCGTGCTTGGCTACGGGTTGATTTATATTTTTTCCCTGAAACTAGGTCTATTCCCGGTCCAGGGCTTTACCAGTATTAGCGACGGTTTATGGCCATTCATTCACCGACTCATTTTACCCAGCCTAACTTTGAGCGCCATTTTCATCGCCTTATTCGCACGGATTACTCGCGCTAGCGTCCTAGACATTTTAGAAGAGGACTATATTCGCACCGCCCGCGCGAAGGGGCTCACCAATAGGACAGTGCTTATGCGGCATGCGTTACGCAATGCCGCAGTACCGATCGTAACTGTAATCGGTATTGGCTTTGCACTGTTAATCGGTGGCGTGGTGGTTACAGAAAGCGTTTTCAATATTCCAGGGCTCGGCCGACTTACTGTGGATGCTGTTCTTCGCCGTGATTACCCAGTTATTCAGGGTATCATCTTAGTGTTCTCGGCGACCTATGTCCTAGTCAATCTGATAATTGACATTTTGTACGTCGTACTTGATCCGAGGATCCGTTATTGACTCCGAAACTCGACAACCGCGTTTCAGATGCGAGAAATTCGGGCACCCGAAGAAGTTTCTTGTATCTGATACACCGCAATATGAGCGTGTCACTTGGGGCTGGGCTCTTGATTTTCATCGGGCTTACAGCACTATTTGCGCCATTATTGTTTACCGTCGATCCAACCACTCTTAATCCAATCGCCAGATTAAGGGCCCCATCGAGAGAGGTTTGGTTTGGCAGCGATATGTATGGTCGCGATATATACAGCCGGACCGTATATGGCTGCCAGGTATCCCTGATGGTTGGGCTGTCTGTCGCCACTCTCAGCGTAGGCATCGGACTAGTTATTGGATTGGTTGCTGGTTATCTCCGCTGGCTGGATGCGATAGTGATGCGGATCATGGATGGAATTATGGCGATCCCCGGCATTCTACTCGCCATTGCCTTGTTGGCACTCGCTGGCGCTAGTCTAGGCACCGTGATCCTAGCAATTACAGTACCGGAAATTCCGCGCGTAGTCCGCCTAGTGCGCGGGGTCGTACTGGGGATCCGAGAAGAACCTTACATTGAAGCTGCCATCTCCCTCGGCACCCGAACACCCAAGCTACTGGTCCGACATGTTCTGCCAAACATCGTCGCACCTTTGATAGTTCAGGGAACATATGTTTGTGCCTCCGCTATCATCCTGGAAGCTATTCTGAGTTTTTTAGGAGCGGGAATACCACCAGAAACCCCAAGCTGGGGCAACATCATGGCAGAAGGTCGAACCTATTTTCAGATTGCTCCCTGGATCATTTTTTTCCCAGGCCTTTACCTCGCAATAACAGTACTTGGCGTCAATGTACTTGGAGATGGCCTTCGCGATATGCTTGATCCGCGCCTCGCCAGGAGATTCTAACGTGACAGCTCATGGCAAATAACAACGCTGGCGTCCCCCCCACCGAGCCGGTGCTCCAAATCGATCAATTTTCCGTCAGCCTGCCGTCCGGTGCGGATCGCCAATTTGCAATCGAAGACATATCTCTGCAGGTTGCTCCTCGAGAGATTCTTTGCATCGTCGGTGAATCAGGATCCGGCAAGTCTGTTACCGCGCACGGTATCATGGGCTTACTTCCAACGGGCCAACTGGAACCAGTCGGTGGAACTATTCACCTGCTGGGAGAATCCTTACTCGATGCGACCTCAGGCCGGCTGCAACAATTACGCGGCAGCTGCATGTCGATGATTTTCCAAGAACCGATGACCGCGCTAAACCCGGTAATGACACTGGGTCGTCAGATCGAAGAGGTGCTTGCCGAACATACCCGAATATCTACCCGGGAACGCATGGAGCGCACACTTAACCTAATGGAGTCGGTAAATTTACCGGATCCGCCCAATCTTTATCGCACCTACCCCCATCAGATTTCAGGCGGTCAGCGGCAGAGAGTAATGATCGCGATGGCACTCGCACTTGAACCCGCCCTCCTGATCGCCGACGAACCAACCACCGCGCTCGACGTAACAACCCAAGCACAAATTCTCACACTGATTTCAAATATTCAGCGAGAGCACAATACCGGAGTTCTTTTTATCACCCATGACTTCGGTGTCGTCGCGGAGATTGCCGACCGAGTGGCAGTCATGAAAGATGGAAAAATCGTCGAGACCGGTCCTACAAAACACGTTCTCGGTGCACCAAAAGACGCCTATACGCGAATGTTGATCGCCGCCGTGCCCAGTTTTACTCCGAGAAGAATCCCGTCGGGCGCGACAAAGCCAATAGTGCTAGCAACGGACACCCTGTCAAAGACCTACCATACAAAATCATTTTTTGGCCGACGGCGCACAGTCGCAGCTGTCCAAAAAGTCACAATAAAAGTTCGCCAAGGTGAAACCCTGGGCGTTGTCGGAGAATCGGGCGCGGGAAAATCAACCGTTGCGCGCTGCGTGGCACGTTTAATTGAACCGACCAATGGTCAAATTTACATGCATAACGAAAACCTTGCCAAGCTATCCATAAGCCAATTTCGGCCATGGCGTAAACGCATTCAGATAGTGTTTCAGGATCCGTACCGGTCACTAAATCCACGCCGGACGATCGGAGACGCAATCGCGGAAGGCCCTAAAAATTTTGGTGCCACTAGCAAAAAGGCATATGAGCGTACCAGTGAACTTTTAGACCTAGTTGGAATCGACCCAACCGCGGCCGATCGTTATCCGCATCAGTTTTCCGGCGGTCAGCGCCAGAGAGTTTGTATCGCGCGAGCTCTTGCTATGGAGCCAGAACTTTTAGTAGCCGATGAACCAGTTTCGGCGTTAGACGTCTCAGTCCAAGCGCAAGTCTTAAATTTGCTCACGGACATTCAGGCCCGTTTTAACCTTGCCATATTGTTTATCACCCATGATCTTCGCGTTGCTGCTCAAATTTCTGACCATATAGCCGTCATGTATCAAGGTGAGATTGTAGAACAGGGCCCAGCATCACACGTGTTTGCGAACCCCACCCACGACTACACCAAACGTCTCTTCAATGCAGCACCGGGAAGATCTTGGGATTTTTCCAACTCTTTGTAATATTCCCTCGACGCTTGGGTAAGGTAGGACACTCCAGTGCATCGCTTCTCTTTTCACCGAATCCAAATGCATCGTCTGTCTAGCGCCCGGGGGATTATGGTACAGTAGTTGGAGCCGTACCAGCACGAGAGGCGACGACTCGACGTCGATAACTATTATTATGACCACTGCTACTAATATTTCACCCACCAAACCAAACCGCCGCAAGCGGAGCCGCAACAAATCGCCCAAAAACATGCAGCTGCCGACCGAGACGCTGGAAATCCTTTACACCACCATGCGCCGAATTAGGGCATTTGAGCAACGCACTAGCGAACTGTTTAACGATGGCGTGATCAAGGGAACAGCACATAGCTACATGGGTGAGGAAGCAATTGCTTCTGCAGTTTGCGCTAATTTGCGCGACGAGGACTTTATCGCCAGCTACCATCGGGGCCACGGCCATTGCATCGCCAAGGGAGCTAAAGTTGACCGCATGATGGCCGAATTGATGGGTCGAGATACAGGTTACTGTCGGGGGCTTGGCGGATCGATGCACATTGCGGACATGGAACTCAATATATTAGGCGCGAATGGCATCGTCGGTGCAGGAATGCCGTTGGCCACGGGCGCAGCACTAGCGATCCAATTACGTGGGGAGGACCAAGTTGCAGTCACCTTTTTCGGTGACGGTGCCAATAACCAGGGCGTATTTCACGAATCGATGAATTTGGCGGCTGTGTGGAAGTTGCCCCTGATTTTTATCTGTGAAAACAACCAATATGCTCTGAGCACATCATACAGGGCAACCACAGCAGTCCCTCAAGTAGCCATGCGCGGCGCTGCCTATGGAATTCCAAGTGTCACCATCGACGGGAATGACGTGGCCGAGGTTTATTTGGTGGTTCAGGAGGCTGTTGAGCGAGCAAGGGCTGGCGAGGGACCCACACTGATTGAGGCGATGACGTATCGCTGGGGACAACACTCCATGCGCGCAAATTTGCGTGACCCCCGACCAAAAAAAGAGTTTGACGAGTGGAAAGAACGTGACCCGATAGCACGCATGGAGGACATGCTGATCGCCGATAAGGTAATGACCAAAAAACGGATTATAGAGATCGGAAACAATGTAGACAGCGAACTTAAAACCGCGGTGGAGTTCGGGATCAATAGCCCCGAACCGACCGTCCAAACCATGGAAGGGGCAGTCTACACACCACACACCCAGCACGAAGAACCTGGCACCGATGGAGTGACCCGGGAACTCCACTATACTGAAGCGCTGAACGAGGCCCTGCACCAAGAGATGGCACGAGACGACCGGGTCATCCTGATGGGCGAAGATATCGGCGAGACCGGCGGCATATTCCAGGTCTCAAAAGGATTATTTGAATCCTTTGGCGAGAATCGAGTCCGTGATACACCAATTTCAGAGGCAACCTTTGTGGGTTGCGGTGTCGGCGCTGCCGTTTCTGGCATGCGACCGATAGTTGAAATCCAAATATTCGATTTCGTGGCTCTGACGATGGATATGCTTGTTAACCAGGCTGCAAAATTCCGGTACATGCTGGGAGGTGGGCCCGACGTTCCATTAGTAGTACGTGGGCCCCAGGGCGGCGGCATTCGCCTAGCTGCACAACACAGCCAAAGCCTAGAGGCATGGTTTACTCATATACCTGGTTTGGTGGTAATAGCGCCGTCCACACCATACGACGCCAAGGGCCTGCTAACAGCGGCAATTCGAGACAACAATCCAGTTATTTTTCTGGAACAAAAGCTACTTTATTTGGGACAACCCGCCCCAGTTCCCGAGGCACCTTACGCAATTCCGATAGGTAAGGCGGACGTAAAACGTGCTGGAAGCGACGTTACCGTAGTTGCTACTTCTGCGATGGTGCCTCGAGCTCTCGGCGCAGCACAACAATTAGAGAGCGAAGGGGTTAGTGTGGAGGTGGTCGACCCACGTACACTAAAACCCCTCGATGAAGACACGATCCTCGGCTCGGTGCGCAAAACAAATCGGCTCCTAGTAGTACATGAAGCATGTCGAAAAGGTGGTTTCGGAGCTGAGGTAGCAGCGGTTGTGATGGAAAAAGCTTTCGATTATCTCGACGCACCCATTATACGACTGGGCGCACCCGACGTGCCAATGCCTTACAATGATGAATTAGAACGATACGTAATTCCGTCGCAGGATAGGATTGTGGAAGAACTTAGGGAGCTATTGAAGTGATTTATTAAAAAGAATGCTATTGCTAGGAGTAGCGCTCTCATCACAATAGCAATTGGCTTTGCATATCTCTCACATATCTGATCAACAAACTATGACCGCGCAAAGGTTAAAGCGCTTCTGTCCACAAATGATACGAATATAGTTACTTTTTCCCAAAATAATCGGTTGCCGACGAGAGTAAGGGGGAGGCATGCGCAGCTATCAGATCGTGGAATGGGACAAACCGCTCGAATTAAAAGAGCAGCTGACCCCAAAGCCAAGTGGAGCTGAAGTGCTGCTGAAAGTTGATGCTTGTGGTGTCTGCCATAGTGATCTCCATATTCGGTCTGGCTATTTCGAGATGGGGCAAGGGGAACGGACCTATTTAGCCAAGATGGGCGCCAAGCTACCAATGACTCTCGGCCACGAAGTCGTTGGGGAAGTGGTTGAGCTTGGCCCCAAAGCAGGCGAAATCGAGGTTGGAGACAAACGCATCGCCTTCCCTTGGATTGGCTGCGGGCACTGCCAAACTTGCAAAAATGGCGACGAAAACCAGTGCAGCTCTCCTAAATTTCTCGGCACCAGAGTCGACGGCGGTTACAGCGATTACTTGTTAGTACCAAACACAAAGTACTTATTTGAATATGGCGACACACCAACAGATCTTGCCGCGACATTTGCTTGCGCCGGCATCACCGCCTATGGAGCTCTCAAGAAATGTGGGCCTTTAGACGCAGATGACCATGTGCTGATAATTGGAGCAGGTGGCGTCGGCTTGACTGCACTGCACATAGCCCGGGCCTTAACCAAAGCAAAATTGATTGTTGCAGATGTCAACGAAGACAAACGCAACGCCGCTGCTACAGGAGGGGCAACCGCGACTATCGATAGTTCTGAAAAAGACGCGGTTAAACAGATACTCGAAGCCAGCAGTGGCGGTGTTGCCGCGGCAATCGACTGCGTCGGCATGCCCACCACGTCCCGTTTAGGCATCGACACGCTACGCAAAACCGGCATTCATGTGATCGTCGGTTTGTACGGTGGCGCCATGACAATTCCCATGGTTCTATTCCCATTCAAGCAAATGACGATACGCGGATCCTATGTCGGCACGCTCAGCGAAATGGATGAACTCATGGAGTTAGTAAGAGATGGAAAAGTCCCGCCAATACCTCTTACCCCACGGCCATTACATGAGGCCAACCAGGTGCTTGACGAACTCTCCAGAGGAGAAATTATTGGTCGGGTCGTTCTGAAACCATGATGCCGTTGGAAACGGACCCAAACTGGAGTACGGATCATGTCCCGTCACCTTGTTTGCCTAAGTTTTGATTTTGATGCCCTGTCGGGTTGGATCGCGCGTGGCCTGACCACGCCAACACCAATGTCGCGGGGCGAGTTTGGCGCTATTGGCGCAAAGAGGATCCTGACGCTGTTAGCCAAACACAGCATCCGTTCCACCTGGTTCATTCCGGGCGTTACTATTCACACCTACCCGGACATTTGCCGGCGAGTGACTGACGCTGGTCACGAGATCGGACATCATGGCTGGACACATGTGCCACCCGCAAAACTGAACCGCGACGCAGAGGCCGAGGGCCTGAAGCGCGCCAACGAGGCGATACTTAATTTGTCTGGGCGTCGAGCACGCGGCTATCGTTCGCCGTCTTGGGATTTAAGCGCCCATACGATCGCACTGCTAACTGAAAATGACTTCCTCTACGACAGCAGCATGATGGGCCACGACCATCACCCGTATAGAGCACGCCAGGGTGACATGATAACAGACGCAGGATCGGTACAGTTTGGTGCCGAGACTGATTTAATCGAAATGCCCGTCAGCTGGACACTTGACGACTACCCTTATTTCGAATTCGTTCGCACAGATGGTGCGATACTGCCAGGGCTGTCCACTGCCCGTGACGTATTAAAAAATTGGCTAGACGATTTCACCTATATGTGTCGAAACGAACGCTGGGGGATCCTGACGTATACGTTCCACCCATTTGTGATTGGTCGAGGCCACCGAATGATGATTTTGGAGGAATTAATTGAGGCACTAACTGATCAGGGTGCAATATTCACAACCATGGCCGACGCAGCGGAAGAATTTTTGGAGCGTGAACCCTTAGCTAGTGACTAACGACGGATATTGCGCGGTGAAAATGAATGGCGGCAAAGAAACATCTAGCTTAACCGTTGTGCTCCTCATTGTTTAAGTCGGAAAGTACCCATAGACTTTGCGAAAACGACGCTCACCAGATCGGGGAAACGATCCATGATCCACGAACTCAGGATGTATACGCTCAAACCTGGCTCAATAAACAAAGCGCTCGAAGCAAGCGGGACGGTAGCCAAACGGATTAGAGGTAGCGATAACTACGGCAAACTCGAGGGACATTGGTCCAGTGAGATAGGGGCACTCAATCAATATATCCATTTATGGGGTTTCGAAAGCGTGAGTGAAATGCAACGCCTACGTGGGGAACTTGCCGCACTTCCAGAATGGCGCAAAGAATACGTCCCTTTGATACGACCCAACATCCTGAGGCAGGAAATTCGTATTCTGCGACCGGTGTTAGACATGAAAGACTCGGAAGGCGACAACAATTTCCACGAACTGCGTACCTATCGTGTGAAGCCAGGAAAGGCCGCTGAATGGACCGGCCGCATGGTCGAGGCCATGCCAGCGCGGGAGAAATACTCGCGTAACCTTGGTCTATGGATTAACGATTTCCCGGATCCCAACGAGATCACCCACCTCTGGGCCTATAAAAGCTGGCAGGAACGGATGGAGGCGCGAGCAGGCTCACAGGCCGACCCAGTATGGAAAAAATTCCTTGGATACGCTGGACCACTGATCGAAGACATGCACTCAATGATCCTTACTCCGTCGCCTTATTCACCACGTCAGTAAGACAAAGTGTCATGGAGGTTACTCAACGTAAGTGAAGCGGGTAGAATAATAGATTGATGGAAATTTATAATTTTACGCCCTTGTCGGCGCTCGCCGGCGGAATATTGATTGGTCTTTCGGCAGTGCTCTTGCTGACAGTGAATGGTCGCATTGCGGGTATCAGCGGGATCGTGCACGGGATCGTTGCACCGGAAAAACCTAACGATCTCGATTGGCGGCTTCTGTTTCTGGTTGGTTTGATAGCGGGTGCCTTCCTTTCCATTCTAATAGTGGGAGGTGGCGGCATTCTCACAGGAATTGGCACCGCAGTAGGCAGTGGGTGCACCAGTGGCCACGGGATTTGTGGCCTTGCGCGAAGATCATCGCGGTCATTGGCGGCGACAATAAGCTTCATGTTAGTGGGGGGTATAACCGTCTTCATACTCCGCCATGTCATCGGAGGTTGACCTATGACTCGGGCGTTTTTAGTGATTTTTGCCGGCCTCCTTTTTGGCTTTGGACTTTGTGTATCTCAGATGGTCAACCCGGCCAAGGTACTCGGATTTCTAGACATTGCTGGCCTCTGGGATCCAAGCCTCGCTTTCGTGATGATGGGTGCTTTAGGAGTTGCAGCAATCGGGTTTCCCCGCATACTGAGCAGGCCTAAACCGTTGCTTGAGGGCGATTTTTTCATGCCACCGCGGTCCGGCATTGATGCACCGCTCATCGTGGGCGCAATCATATTTGGTATCGGCTGGGGGTTAGTGGGATTTTGTCCGGGGCCAGCTATCGCATCATTGGCTTATGGCTTGCTGAAAAGCTGGCTGTTCGTGGCAAGCATGGTAATAGGCATGCTTGCAGTACGCCTGGTGCTCGGACCACGATTATTGCAGCCAACGCCTTGATGCTAGATCCTTCACAATTTTGTAGAGGTGTTGGAAGTATAGATAAGCGGCATAATGGACCGTTAGTTTGACCGCTACACAAACATGCCGCGCGCACAGCGCCGATGTTTTTTACCCACGTGAACTCATCAAGATACTTTCTGGTGACACCATCTAGCTAGCGGTGTCCACGTTCAGCCATAATCACTCGCCCACAAAAAGAGCCAGCAACCAAAACAGGATCAGCCCGCTAGATTCTGGTTCCGAAAACACTTTTGGATTAAGGTTGTCCAAAAGTTGCTATCCGATCTATCCGACACTTAAATAATACGCGCTTTTCGTCAATGGATGGATCACGTAGCCCATATGGTGGCTCATTGCCTGTGTATTTGGTCCAGATATTATCGAGTTGCTTGGTAACATTGGGGTCATCTTCTTCGCGCACCTCTTCGGCTACCGTGCATTTGATGCTCATCCAATGATATGGATTTTCTGGATTGACCAGCAACAGAGTGAGCTGCGGATTATTCCGGATCCACTCGCACTTTGGCCGATGCGAGCCAGTATTAACTAAAATATGGTCCCCTTCGTAATCGCACCACATAGGTGTCAGGCCCGGCCGACCATCTGATCCGATTACAGCGAGCGTCATTACCACCGGCTTGTCCAATAATTGTTTGTAGATGGGATCAAGATCGCCGATCCCACTAGCGCGTTTGCGTTCGCCAATATCGAACTGGCCCGCTTGCAAACCTTCAGAAACGTCGCGGAATTTCGCAATCGTGAACGCCTCAGCCATATTTACCCTCCCATTAAACTCACAATCTATTAGGCGGACTATGGCAGTCAGCGGCTGGAAGGGTCAAGAAAAGCGCTTCGCCGTAATCTTGATTAAGTGGTTAACTACGTAGGATCGCCTTGAATTCTTCGAATACAGCATCGTATACCGGCCGTTTAAAATTAACGATCGCATTCAACACGTCGATAGGAGTCATCCAGCGCCAGTCGCTAAACTCGGCGTGCTCCGAAGCATCAAGATCAATTTCCCGATCCCGCCCTCTAAAGCGCATCGCATACCATATTTGGCTTTGCCCGCGATACCGACCGCCCCACGCCGTCCGCGCAAACTCCTCCGGAAAATCGTACCTGAACCAGTCACGTGACTCGCCTATTATGTCGACATTGTTTGTACCAATTTCCTCATTCAGCTCTCGCATTGCAGCGGCACGTGGCGCTTCGGCGTCGTCAATACCGCCTTGCGGCATTTGCCATGCCTCAACTGCCATATCAATGCGCCGAGCCACGAACACCAGATTCTTGGAACTAAGCAACATGATTCCCACACCGCGCCGATAGGCACGAGTAGTGCCTTTATGACTTTCTTGCGTCTTTGAACCAACTACTTCAGATTTTTTGGTGTTGCATCTTTGATCCACAGTATCCGCACTTTATAAGCACCCACGTATCAATCCATGCTCCAGGATTTCTTTAACGGCCTTGCTGCAATAACGTATTCCATATCAAAATCCAGGTTGATTTCTTTACACCACCTCACACCGAAGCACCAAATACGATGTTGCAAACATTACCCAGTGCCGTGTGTAAAAAGTTTCAGAACTTATTCGCGCATGCGTCGAACACACTCGCTGGTAATAGCGAGAAGAAGCCACCCATATTCAATTACACGCGGTTTTCAAATAGTGCTAAGCCACGGATAAGGTCCAGTGCTCGTTGCAATTGATAATCGCGCAACGCATCATCCTCGGTCAACTCAGCTGCGATCTCTTCTTCGACCTCAGGCGAATCAGAATTTTGGACTTCGGAATCTAAGCGGCCCCGCAAGTCCTCTTCGCGCCGGCGGGCAGCATCTGATGTAACTTGAATTGTTCCGGCATCCACTAAAATATCCGGCTCAATGCCCTTAGCCTGTATAGACCGACCAGAAGGTGTGTAATAACGCGCCGTGGTTAGGCGCATCGCTCCTTCCCCAGGCAACGGTATAACCGTCTGCACAGAACCCTTTCCGAAAGACCGGGTGCCAAGAATGATGGCGCGGCGATGGTCTTGTAGTGCGCCGGCCACAATCTCCGCAGCTGACGCTGAGCCGCCATTAATCAGCACAACGACTGGCAGTCCTTCTGCAATATCCCCGGCTCTTGCATTGAAACGTTGCCCGCCTCGACTCCCACGGCCGCGCGTCGATACGATCTCTCCTTTTTCGAGAAAGGCATCGGATACGGCCACCGCCTGATCGAGCAATCCTCCCGGGTTATTTCGCAAATCGATTACTACTCCTTGAAGACCATCACCGATTTCTTTGCGCAGTTCCCGCATCGCTTTTTCCACACCGGACTCGGTCTGCTCGTTAAATGATGTCACGCGGATAAAGGCTACTTTCCCTTCGGCCCGAGATTTTACCGAACGAATGCGAATTACATCACGCGTAATAGCCACATCAAATGGTTGTTCTACACCGCTGCGTTGTACTGTGATCACAATTTCAGAGTTGACAGGCCCACGCATAAGTTCAACCGCTTCTCCAAGAGTTAAGCCAAAGACCGGCTCTCCGTCTATACCGACAATTAAGTCGCCAGGTTGCATACCAGCCTTATATGCTGGTGTATCGTCAATTGGGGATACTACCTTTACTAAACCATTTTCCATCGTCACCTCAATCCCAAGCCCTCCAAACTCACCTCGGGTGTGTACCTGCATTTCGCCGTACGCTTTCGAATTAAGAAACGTTGAGTGGGGATCAAGTGAGCTAAGCATCCCCTGAATTGCAGCTTCAATTAGCTCAGCGTCATCAACTTCCTCAACATATTCAGAGCGAACGCGCTCAAACACATCACCAAACATATTAAGCTGACGATAAGTTTCCGAGCTGACCGCTCCCACCTCATTAAGCACAGCAACAAAAGCCACCGCCGCCATCGTCGCAACCAGCATATATCGGATCATCCGCTAACCTTTCGATCTAACAACTCTAGCCATTCTCGTGGACTGATCGGTTCCCCTTCGTGGCGAACCTCAATGTAGAGTACAGCGCCCTGACGCTCCCGGTCACCCATCACACCAACCGGCTCACCGGCCGTCACCCAATCACCGATTTCACTATAGATACGAGCAAAACCCGCAAGTAAACTATGATATCCTCCGGCGTGTTCGATTATCAAGAGTCGACCGTAAGCACGAAAGTCACCCGAAAATACAATATACCCCTCGCGCGGCGCGATGACGTACGAGCCGCTCCCACATTGGATAAATATACCCTGACTTCGAGATCCGTTCTCGAGTCGCTCGCCAAAACTACGAATGACTGGGCCCCAAGTCGGGTATGGCAGGCTACTTTCGGTTGGTAAAATAAAAACAACCTGCGAATCGTCCGATGATTGAGATTGCTTTGCATCTATCCGCTGGCCAATGGACGGCGGCATAGGTTTGAGGCGATTACCAGTAGCTAATTTAAGAACTGTAACAAGCTCTTCCAGATCTGCGGCTCTAGATGCCAGCGATTCCACCTCTTCAGCAACACGTTGCCGGTCTATATGGATGTTCACTTGTAAAACCGACTTACGACGTAGAATCCACTCAAGCCGTTTCCGCTCTATCTCAAGTTTCTCCCTCTCCTTCGTCCACTCAAAGTGTTGGCGAACACGTTTGATGCGAAGACCCTCTGTTTCCGAAAGTACATGCTTAAGTTTCGCCCCGTCTTGATGCAGCGCCGAAAGAAATAACGACAGAACAGCCACCCTGAGCCGTAATTGAGTTTTTTGAATAGGTGTGAACGCTAATGCCTCCGGCGGGTTTCTACGCAATCGCGCAAGACCCCCTATAGACGCACTTAAATGTCTATTATTTTGGATGAGTTCTTGGTGAGCCACCTTATACGACTTTTCTAGTTGGCCTAATTCAATTTCAACAGCAGCTATTTCTCTCTCACTACTTTGAATAGATGCAACAAACTCTATTATCTTGTCTCGTAAGCCTGCAATATTCGCTGACAACTCATTAGATCGGGATTCTAGTCCGCTTTCCCGTCCGCGTTCAGCCTCTAGTTGCCGAATAAGAACGTCAAATTCGCTGTAAGGATCCGATCGCGGGTGCTCACCTGCGACAGACGAGGCAACTACTAACATCGAAAGCAGGAGCGTGATTGTGCGTGCAGATGTGACCACGTCACGCTGAGGTCTTTGTGACTAGATGATCTTCCACTGTCGATGCGTTTTTTGAAAACAGCACATTCCCTGTCATCGTACTCGGTATAGATAATCCCATCAGCGCCAAGACGGTCGGCGCCACATCAGAAAGCCTGCCACCAACGAGTTTTTTTTGACCAATCCCAATCGCGACCAATGGGACTGGATTAAGGGTATGCGCAGTATGCGGTTGACCGGCATGTAAGTCTAACATCTGCTCCACATTTCCGTGGTCAGAAGTGATCAGCATGGCGCCATTTTCTGCCTCAATCACTTTGGCAATAGAACCCAAACACTGATCCACCGTCTCTACCGCTTTGACCGCCGCCGCAATGTTGCCTGTGTGACCCACCATGTCGCTATTAGCAAAATTGACAACGATTAGCTCAAACCGATCGCTCTTAATGGCATCAATCAGTTTTTCAGTTACCTCAGGGGCCGACATCTCGGGCTGCAGATCATAAGTCGCGACCTGAGGTGAAGAAACCAGAATGCGTTCTTCTCCGGGGTATAGCATCTCACGCCCGCCATTTAGAAAAAAGGTAACATGGGCATATTTTTCAGTTTCAGCAATTCGGAGTTGCCGCAACCCCGCGTTGGACACCACCTCGCCGAGTGTATCGCGCAATTCTGTGGGCGGAAACATGGTGTCGACAAGTTCGGAAAAATGCTCGGAGTAACTAGTCAGGCCCACCGTGGCGACAAATTCGGCCCTATCGCCACATGCAAACTTTTCAAACTCAGGATCAACGAGCGCTGCCAATAATTGGCGAACACGATCTGCCCGAAAATTAGCCATCAACAGACCATCACCGTCCTTCATTCCCTCATACCCGCGCACCGCCACTGGGGTCATAAATTCATCTCCAACATCGTCCGTATAGCTCCGCTCAATGGCATCGCTAATAGACAGCACACGCCTACAATCACCAAACATCAATGCCCGGTATGCTCGTTCAACGCGATCCCAACGTTGATCACGATCCATGCCATGATATCGGCCCGCCGCAGTAACAATACGAATTTCATCAACATCATCCATGGCAGACTCAAACTCACGTACATAACTCAGCCCACTTCTAGGCGGCGTATCTCGCCCATCGAGGAAAGCATGCACCCTCACTCTTATCGACGCTGCTGCCAACGTCCGCGATATGGCGGCGAGGTGGTTTTGGTGAGAATGCACGCCGCCCGGAGACATCAAACCGACTAGATGGCAAACGCCATCATTTTGCGAAAGTCTGGAAATCAAGCCCTTAAGAGATGGGATGTTCGCCAACCCACCTGCAGCCACAGTCTCATCAATCCGCAGCAACTCCGGGATTACTACACGGCCCGCCCCAATGTTCATGTGGCCGACTTCCGAGTTTCCCATTTGACCAACTGGCAGGCCAACGTGATCGGCAGAAGCGTTCAGAAGGCTATGAGGGCAATGCGTCAGGAAATTGTCCCAATTGGGTGTATTCGCAAGTGCAATCGCGTTAGATGTTGCGGCCTCACGCCAACCCCACCCATCCAAGATACACAGCAGCACCGGTCGATATGATCTTGATGTCATACTAACTGCTGGGCCGCAATCAGACGCATGCCTAGATTAACCAATTGATATATCAATGGGTTGCTTGCTCGGGCAGCGGGACCGCCCACATTTTTTCCAAATTATAGAAGTCACGTACCTCGGGTCGGAAAAGGTGGACGATTACATCGCCCACATCCAGTAGCACCCAATCCGCTCGCTGCCGCCCTTCAATCCCAACCCTTGCCACTCCCGCTTCCTTTAACCGTTCGGTCATGTGATCCGCGATAGAGCCAACATGCCGTTGGGAGCGCCCACTTGCAATAATCATATAGTCGGCAATAGCTGTCTTACCGATCAGGTTCACGATCGAAAGGTCCTCGGCTTTGTCGTCCTCTAGCATTGCCACTATCATCTCACATAAACGCGCCGAAGCATCAACGCCGCTAAGTTCAGGAATGGATTTCCTCCCTTATTCCGATTCCGTCAGGTCACTACCGATCGTAACGAACCGATCACCGCCGTCACATTTCGTGCCGACGCAGGCGTGTCCCAGACTCGGGGTGCAACTGCGCGTGTATGAACACCCAGGCTGGTGATTTGCTACACGCCAAACGAGTCGCCGCCCGAGACGACAGACGAGACCGCGAAAAAAATCTTACAGCCTGCGATATCAGCGCTTTGCGAGCATAGGTGGGACGATCAAAAATCGCAATGGGCAGACTCTCGAACAGTAAAGGCCAACGCCGCCACTCAGCGACTTCAGCCAGGTTATCCGCGCCCATCAGCCACACAAACCTGATATGTGGCAATGTTCTGGTCAAGTATCGAACAGTATCAACGGTATAAATAGTATTGATCTGTCGCTCTAAGTCGCTCGCATCAATTCGACTACTCCCCGCGATAGAACGAGCGTGTAGGAGTCTGGCTTCTAATGAAGCCATACCAACTTTCCCTTTAAGCGGATTTTGCGGTGATACCAACCACCACACCCTGTCAAGACCAAGCCGACGCAAAGCCAAGTGGCTGATATGACGATGACCATCATGAGCCGGATTGAAGGAGCCACCAAGAAGGCCTACTCGCGCCCGACGACGCGGTAGCCGTGCTAGTAATCGGACAAATTCACTCAGGGTCGAACCTGTCCCTGCCCGCGAACAAGGTATTTGTAGCTTGTCAACTGCTCCACTCCCACCGGTCCGCGCGCATGTAATTTACCGGTAGAAATGCCAATCTCAGCTCCCATGCCAAACTCCCTGCCATCCGCAAACTGCGTTGAAGCATTATGCAGCACGATACCACTATCAACCCGACTAAAAAATTCCGCAACCGACGCGTCGTCCTCTGTAACGATACTGTCAGTGTGATTGGAGCCGTAACGATCTACATGAGCAATCGCCTGTTCTATATTCTCTACAACACGGACAGAAATGATCGGTGCTAGATACTCGGTCCCCCAATCCTGCTCGGTCGCCGGAACTACACGTGCGTCAACAGCCTGAGTGGACACATCACCACGAATTTCACAGCCCGCCTCAATTAGGCCCTCGATGACGAGAGGCAGTATTGTTGGCACAACGTCTTTGTGAGCCAAAAGAGTTTCCGCCGCACCGCATATGCCCGTACGCCTCATCTTCGCATTAACTGTTATCGCCACAGCCTTTTCCGGGTCTGCTGAACTATCAACATAGACATGACAAATTCCATCGAGATGTTTGAATACTGGGATTCGGCTCTCATCAGCGATACGTTCGGTCAAGGCGCGCCCGCCACGCGGAATAATCACATCAATGTACTCCGTCATGCTCAGCATTTCACCAACTGCCGCACGGTCACGGGTTGGAACAAGTTGCACACTAAATTCAGGCAACCCTGATTCTTTAAGACCGTGAATTAAGCAGTCAGCAATGGCCCGCGAAGAATTGTGACTTTCTGACCCGCCACGCAGTATTGCAGCATTCCCCGACTTGATACAGAGGCCCCCAGCATCCGCGGTTACATTTGGGCGTGACTCATAGATAACACCAATTACTCCCAATGGGACCCGCACGCGTGTGATGTGAAGGCCGTTGGGACGCGTCCAGTCCCCGATGACCTCTCCCACCGGATCCGGCAGAACTGCAACATCGTCAAGACCACGAGCCACCGCTTCTATTCGCGCCTCGTCTAGATGAAGACGGTCTATGAACGCATCAGTAACTCCATTGGCCTGTGCTGCCGCAATATCTTTTTGATTGGCCATCAGGATGTCACCCAAGTGACCCCTAATGGCGTTGGCTGCTTCACGCAAAGCAACAATTTTAGCCTCATTGGGAGCACGCGCTAACTCTGCTGCCGCACTACGCGCCCTATTGCCAAGCTTCTGCATAATAGAACGGATATCTTTCGAAACTTGGACCTCAGTCATGCTCTGTCTCCAAGCCCAATTTATGACAACACTAAATCGTTACGATGAATTATTTCTTCGCGACCACGGTACCCCAGTATCTTGGCAATTTCCCCGCTTTTATGTCCAAGAATACGACGGGCATCGACTGCAGAATATGCACTAATACCCAGTGCAATTCCCGTATCACTGCCATCTACCACAACTACTGCATCTCCACGATCAAAATCTCCGTGAACCGACACAACTCCAGGAGGCAACAAGCTTTTCCCTGCCAGGAGTGCAACCCGAGCACCCTCATCGACAGTCAAGCGGCCAACGGGCTTAAGGTTGTTCGCTATCCAACTTTTCCTAGCGGTCATCGGCGACCGTGGCGCAACAAACCAAGTGCATGGCGCACCACTGCTAAGAGAGGCTAACGAATTTTGCGCATTACCGGCCGCAATCACAACATGGCACCCAGCATTGACCGCTATTTTAGCGGCCTGAAGCTTAGTAGCCATCCCGCCGGAACCAATATCAGACCGGCTAGTACCAGCCATTTTTTCAATCTCTGGCGTAATATGCCGCACCGTTTCAATACGCTCAGCCGCTGGATCTATATTAGGATCTGCAGTATAGAGTCCGTCGATATCACTAAGTAGCACCAGCAGATCAGCGCTAGCCATTTCGGCTACCCGCGCCGCAAGCCGGTCATTATCTCCAAACCGAATTTCCTCTGTCGCCACTGTGTCGTTTTCATTAACCATCGGTACAGCACCAAATCGAAGGAGAGTCTCCATAGTGTTGCGAGCATTGAGATAACGACGCCGTTGTTCTGTATCGCCAATGGTTAATAACAACTGCGCAACAGTTAGGCCGTGGGCCCGCAACATCTCCTGATAGACATAGGCTAAACGAATCTGACCCACAGCAGCAGCAGCTTGCTTTTCCTCTAGCTTTAAAATGCGGCGGCGCATTCCCAGGTGTCCTCGCCCAACCGCAATAGCCCCAGACGAAACCAGGATGACTTCGCGCCCATCAGAACGAAGTGCGACAATATCTTCTGCTAAGCCATTCAACCATTCGTGTCGGACTGCTCCTTTATTACCATCGGCGACTAGACTGGAACCTACTTTGATCACAATCCGTCGGAATCCTTTTACGCTTAAACTTTTCGTCATGGGTGCCACGATGCCCTAACCAAGGGCTGTGATAAGTTTCGAGCAGAATCGAGCTCCCTATGCACATCCCGCAATAGATCAGTGATTCCAAGGCCAGTTGCCGCGGAAACCACTCGGATCGGGGAAGAAATAAGGGAACTCAAAGTGCGATATTTGTCAGTCGCCAAATCGGACTCAACG
>JYMV01047401.1_pt1 | contig 28885 bp, 18 predicted proteins | sample 338911 | NCBI WGS metagenome assembly JYMV01 (sample SAMN03354496, study PRJNA234377) | hydrothermal vent metagenome | biome: Deep sea; feature: Hydrothermal plumes at the Eastern Lau Spreading Center, Western Pacific Ocean; material: Seawater | place: Tonga | collected 2009 | depth 2000 m m
TGGTCGTTTCGCAATAGTTTTCTGTTCATATGGTCTTTCCTCCAATGGCCATAGAAGACACTAACGATGAATGAATGTTAACAGGTCCTAGGAAGCGATTGTAATTAGCTTCCAAACGGCCGTTGTCTATTCAGAATCGTGAGATAAACTTGCTGTCATATGGAGTACCGTTAAAGTAAGATAGGAGATCATAACAATGCAAAGGAATTCAGCATACTCGACAGTAGCGTTTTTATTGATTGCATCGCTAGTATCAATGCAAACTGCAGACGCCCTTCCCAAAAAGGGAACCTTGCGAATCAGCGGTGATAACTCATGGGTTGTATTCATTGATGGGAAAGAAGTGGCAAAAGGTGCTAACTGACAAGCTTCCACCGTCACTGAATTTGAACTCAAGAAAGATTCCGCTGTGATTGCAATTTATGTTCATGACGCGGAGCCTGGAGCAGCAGGCAGAGGGGGCTTTTTAGCTAACATAATCTTGAATGACAAACCTAAGTATATTGGGTATAGGTGAGCCTGGTTGGAAATGCGATGTGGGTAAACCAATCAATAATTGCAAAGACGGTTGGGTAAAGCCAAATTTTGACGATGGTAAGAGGAAAGAGCTTCAGCTTTATGAAAAATTTGGCGGTAGCATTTGGGGATTTGGTGCGGCCAAAATGCGAGAGATATTGAAAGACCCGGATTCGAAAGCCTATTGGGTCTGGGCAGGACCAAACGATGTCAAAGATGATATCTATCTCCGATTCACAATCAAGATAGGAACTGATACCTCAGTTAAGCCAGCAGGGAAACTCGCGACAACGTGGGGGGAACTCAAGGCCAGATGTTGATTGGACATCCGATCTGACAATGGATACACTTTATGTCTTTCTGGTATCGATGCCGAGTAATGGCAAAACGGCTCTTCACGACAAGTTTAGCGGGCAAATTAAGGTATGGAGACTTAAATTTATACGTACTAATACTAAGAGTTGCATGGCATCTCATTTTACTTGCAAGCATGATCGCTTCGGCAGTTCAATTTTGGGCCTTATGTACCTAAAGGCCATGTGTTTGATGGAATACTGGGTGTAATTATTATCTTTGCTGGTTACATCTTAAGGGTTCTCCTACCTTGTTTCAAGCGAGGCGATTAAATGCTTTATGGACATTGAACAAAACACCCGTTTCTCTGCTGAACACGTTAGGCATTTTCGTCTTCAGAATTATGCGTGCGTTTCTGCACTTCCGTTACGTCTTAGTAATTCCTTTATTCCAGCGTTCATTTCCTGAGACTCAATTCGTTCTTCGAGAAAATCCGCCGAACTTACAGTTGTTAAATCCTGATATCGATTATCAAATTCCAATGGGCAGTTTAGGCCGATGGCTTCGAACCGATGAAGATAGCTTTAAGCAGAGTAAAACAACCCTACCTGACAGCCTGTGCTAATGGGTCTGCCAAGATCAAGAAAAGATATCAAAAATTGGTTGATGGTAGAATGCTGGTTGGTATTTCATGGCAAAGTACCGGTATCAATCAGAGACAAACCTTATTAAAGAGTACGATATTGGAAGATTGGACATCGATTCTGTCGCAACAAGATTGCTACTTTATCAATTTACAATATGGAGATGTGAAGGAAGGATTAGCACAGTTTCAACAGCAAACGCATCTAATGATTATCAGGATGAGGAGATAGACTCATTGAGGGATTTAGATGATTTTGCTGCCCAAATATCAGCCTTGGATTTAGTTATATCTACGTCTAACACAACGGTGATATGGCTGGAGCCTTGGGTGAAAAAGTTTGGACCTTGTTGCCCTATATACCAGATTGGCGCTGGATGTTGGACAGAGAAGATACACCATGGTATCCAAGTATGAGATTATTTCGACAAAGTGAACTGGAGATTGGTCAGGGGTATTTTCCCAAGTTAGGTCGGCATTAGAACAATATGTGGTAGATAACACAGCTGAAGGAAGGCAATAAGATTTGTACCAATCGTCATAATACATCTTCCAAAGACCTGTATTTAATTAAAAACTTAAATACAGATGAGCATTCCAACGGATCCAAAAATCAAGCTTTTGTCTCCGTTAGGAATAAATATTTAGATGTTCTTTACATTAATTTTTGATCAATGACAGAAACTATGGTTTTTCTCCCGTTGATTCTACGTGAGATTGGATAGCGGTTACGTTTTATTTTTAACATGGTAGTTCTCCTTTCGTTTTTAATATTATGGCCGTTTATTCTTTTTTTAATGTTTTCATTCCATTAGACAAGGCAAGTTTGTTTTTGTTCGGAAAAATCGTATTAGTTTTCTAATTACGTAAGAAAGAGTAAGTACACAAGGCTGGCAGAAACTAGGACAGGTAATACCTTAAACTTGGTCAATACTCCCCCTGACTACATATCTCGGTTGCATGACGGTGATTTTTCAAGGGATTTCCAAAAATTCACATCACGGTTGCTCCTATGAGTTTCCTTATGAGAAAATAGAAGCTGAAGGGTGGGAAGATAACGACTATAAGTATGCTGTCAAGACTCCAAGTCGACAGCATACTTGCTCGGATCGATATTAGGATTTAAGTTAAATCCGATACTTTTTGTCTGCCAAGACTTCATTTAAGCCCATTTGGTGGTTAGCTTTCCCGCTGGATCGACAGCTAAAGCCGTTTTCATGGATTCCTGGGCTTCATCGGTGGTGAAAGCCACACTCCAAATCTTGACTTCATCCGTAGCACCGTTGAAGAAGTTACCACCAGCATCCGAATTGTCCGCAAGTGAAAGACCAAACTTAATATAGTCGAATCTGACATCACTACCTGACACAGCTTGACCATCAATTTTTCCATCAATATACATTATTGCCTTCTTTTTATCCTGTGTAGCGACGAAGTAATACCATTTGGATTCGAATTCTACAAACTTGCTTCTGATCTCGAGTTCTGCGCCTTTGTTTGCAAAGTAGTGGCCAAACAAAACGCCACCACGATTAAATGTTATGTGTGGACGACCTCCGCCATTTTTCCGGTACATCATATCCATTCTATTCCCACCCGAAAACTTTTTGGTGGGTTGAAACCAAAACTCGATGGTAAGCGCTTTTAGCTCATTAACTTTCAATGGTTCAAATTTTACAGATCCCTGATTGAATTCTAAGGCTTTGCCTTGCACACCCTTTACCCAATTTTGCGTTTTTCACATCACCAACGAATTTGTTAGGTGAAATATCTTTAGCCACTTTGCCAGCCCCTTCTTCGAATGGCAAATGAATAATCAAATCTTTTGGTGTAGCGGCATCAACAGTTAACACTATGACTAGAGTCAAAACTAAAACCAATTATAGTTTTCATTACACTTTGCCTCATCACATAAGCACTATTTTCAACTTCATCAAAGAGAGAAAGGGTGTGTTTGCAAAAGACAGGGGGGTCATGAGACATAAAACTGACCTGAATTTGTATTTAAGTTAAAAACTTACGTACAGGCTAACGTAAATTTGAACTCCATCCATAAGTCTAAACAAATAGTAATTAAAGGCCTCAAACAACAATTTGCTCTTGAGATCATGAAAGTATATGAAGCCAAGCTCTTATCAAGAGCAATCGGGTCGAGATTACATAAGAAGTGCTTTGCTGTGCCTTCAATCAACCAAGAAGATGGTTTTATCCTGCGGTCTGCAGAGTTCAATCTCTGAACTCGCACTAAAGGCTTGCGTCACTGCTGTCATTTGCGTCAATCAATTTCCGGTATGGCTCTGCGAATGAAGTCTAGATCTCTTTTGGTTATGTTGTTGTAGTCATAACCTGTTTTGGCTTCGCCATGAGAGCCATTCAGGCAGATCACCTGACTTACTTCATCCATCATGACTTGCCGTGTTATCTCCACGACCGGCCATGAGGCATCTTCCAAAGAGGATCTCCAGCAAAGCTCGGTGCTCTTGTCACTCTGTTGCCCGCCCTTCAAGTGGTAATAACCTATCAACCCCTTGAGCTTATGATAGACGTCCATCGTTGGATAAGTTCCCATTTGCCAGAGATTCTGCACATCCCAGGTGAAGGATACAGATTCTCGACGATCAAGTGCCTCAAAGAAATCAATGACCTCTTCAGGGGTCGAGAAGATACAATTTCCGACTTCGTTTTCGATGGTAACTTTGAAGCCTCGATCGGATTTGGATTCAGAGCAATATACGTTGTGAAGGCGATCGATAGCTTCAGCATAAAGTGGAATTAACCAAGGATGATTTGTGCGGAGGTACTTTACGCTGTTCTCGATTTCTCCTCTTTTGGAAGTTGCTGCCGCGAGCAAGCGGATCATCTGTGGTTGTAGAATCTCGGCAATTTCGATGACGTGATCTATCTTTTTGAGATAGTCTTTCCGGAAACGCTCTTCCCCCAATTCAATATCGCCGCCGAAGAGAACTGTGGAAAAGCAATAGACAGATAGGTCTCTTTTCTGAATCAGACCTGCAGCGTGTTTTGCTTCTTTTTTTGTCAATCCGACAATGCTTTTTCCCAAAATGGCGTCTTTCAGATCCAGACACTTTATCCCCCATGAAACGTGTTGATCTAGAGCTGGCTCAAACGCGCTTCCTGCCATAGAATTGAGAATAGTGATCTCCGTGTTTGGCATAAAGACTCACAAGATGAAGAAATATTTGAGGTTGAAGGAAGCCTGATCACACTCCCTTATACTTAAATTATAACTTAAATACAATTGCTAGATTATAAATATTTCCTACTTTAATACTTGGTGTCTTCCAGCTTTAATCCCGTACGTAGTAATCAGGGGGTGCCGACTAAACCCACTAGTTGGTACCTTTTTTCCTCCTCCCTAACTTATTCTATAAATCTTTCCCAATTGACCTGTAATTTACATTGCTATATAATGGCGATGTCAACAATTAGGTCTACTTCCCATGTCAAATGTCTTCATCTCCTGCTCCCGCTGGCACATCGACTTCGTTCGTCATTTATTCGATCAACTGAAGGACCGTAACCGTAACCGTGATCCATAGGCCGATTGGCAGGGTTTTTCAGCAACCGCCGATTGGTTAACCGAGATCTATAATGGCATTGAAGCCACTGACTCCTTCTTATTTATTATTAGCCCTGATTCTGTCACCTCGGAAATCTGTACTTTAGAGATTGATCATGCAGCTAATCAGAACCTGTAATGTTGGTGTGTATCCCTAGGATGATGGACAACTTGCGCAGAGGATCGCAGGCAAATCCACACGGGAAATAATGTCGACTAAGGAGAAAAATCGATGAACAAAGAAAAACTAGAAACTATCAGTGGTGCGGTGCCTGTACTGGTGATGCCGTTTGACAGCGATGGAATTATTGATGAGGTTAGCTTGCACCACCAGATTGACTTTTGTATAGCGGCTGGGGCTAAAGGAATCGCATTTGGGATAGGCAGTGAGAGCGATATGCTGACCGATGCCGAGCGAATACAGGTATGGACCTTGGCCGCTAAACACATAGACGGACAGCGTCCGCTGGTTGCAGCAACCTCCCATGCCAGCCGTGAAGGTACGATTGCATTGACTCACCTTGCAAGCGAGTGTGGTGTGGATTGTGCAATGGTTAATCCTCAACCGTTTCAGCGGGAAAAGTTGGTTCGGCTGTTTGACGATCTGTCTCAGCGCGTGGCGCTGCCGCTGATGATTCAGGATGTCGGTCAAAATGCGTCAGCGGGCGTACTGGTGCAGGCGACTCAACAAGCGGGGCGAGTTGTTGCTCTCAAAATCGAATCTTCGGACGCGCCTGACAAGATTGGACAGGTTGTGGCGGAATTGCAAGCACGCAAATTGACAGCGGTGGGACGCCAGATAACCGTACTCGGTGGCGCCAATGGAAACCATTTGCCCGAAGAACTCAACCGGGGCTCTGTCGGAACCATTCCCTTTCCGGCGATTATCGATGCCTACCAAATGGTATGTGATTGCTTCCGAACAGGGAATACGACGGGTGGACAGGAAATCTATCTACAGTGTATCATTCCATTGCTCCGGGCGGCAGCAGCTGGGGGGGGTGGCAACAGGTCAATATGGATACATAAGGCAATCCTTCAGCGTGCCGGCATCTTGCAAACCGCCTACTGTCGCATGGATATCGCGCCAGTTCCCGACTGGATTATGAAGAATGTATGGCAACATTTGGCTGAGGCCGATCTGCTCATCTCTCGACGGTTGGCCTAAGCCTGCGACGTGGTGTACTGTCCAAAGATAATCTCCTCTAGACGGTGGGTTGCTGTCTGGATTATACAATAGACAGGGCGAGGAGTGGTCACTTTTTCCCTTAGTGGTTAGATGGCATACACAGATTGGCTGGGGTTGGTAGAAGGTGATTGTTTTTACCAATCAACAGACATCAATTTTTTCCAGCCAGATGGGTGATTTTTAAAATCAGTCTCAGGCAGTCCATTGCCGTAGGGTAACGGCTAGCCACACGACGCTTGATCCCGGTGGAGAATGAATCTCCTGGGGTGTAGGTTCCTCTTGACTAACATGTTGACTTTGGAGGTCAAAATGAAGATTGTAGATTTGCAGGTGATACCATTTCAAGTTCCCCGACGAGGATTTCATCATGGTGAGATTTTGCCTGAAACAATGGTTACACAGACGGTGACCAAGATCGTCACCGACCAGGGTGCTGAAGGATATTATTTTGGTGGCCGAGGGCATGGCGACATGGATGGTATGTCTGCTGAGCAGATCGGGGCTATGCAAGGCCGAATTAAAAACCTGGTGTTGGGGCACGACCCCTTTGATCGGGAAAAGTTCTGGCACTGGTTGTGGGTGGCTAAAGTAGATGAGAATTTGCTGAGCGTGTTGGATATGGCGTTGTGGGATTTGCAGGCGCGGACGTTTAGGGTACCAGTCTATAAACTTCTGGGCGGTTGCCGAGATAAAGTGAAGGCATATGCAAGCACCTTTCCCAATATGGGTTCGGTGGAGGATTACGCGGAACACGCCGCCGCCTGCAAAGCGGAAGGCTATACTCACTACAAGATTCATCCCTATTATTTTTGGGATCCCATCAAAAAGGAATCAGATCCGGGACGACCTTCGCATGTTGAGCAGGATATTGAAGTGTGCCGGGCAGTCCGCCAGCGAGTTGGAAATGATATGGTACTGAGTTTTGATCCCTGGGGTACGTATTGCACTTATGAAGAAGCGATCAAGGTGGGTCGTGTACTTCAGGAGTTAAATTTTTACTGGTATGAACATCCGATGCCCGAGTATCGGGTGTCTTCTTATGAGAAGCTTTGTGCCGAGTTGGAGATCCCAATTTTGTCACCGGAAGTTGCAGCGGGTAGTTTCTTTACCCGTGCTGATTGGATTTTACGTGGGGCCTCGGACATGAGTCGGATTGATGTGTTACGTGGTGGCATTACAGGCTGTAAAAAAATGGCAGCGGTATGTGAAGCCTATGGAGTGAAGTGTGAGATTCATATGAGTGGGTTTGCCAATTTGCAGATCCTGGGGGCGACAAGCGAAGACACGTGTGAATATTACGAGCGAGGTTTGGTAGCTCCCGGCATGGATTGTAATACCCCGCCGCCTTATTTAGAAGAAATCGGCGATCCATTAGATGTCGAAGGATATGTGCATTTGCCTCAAGAGCCAGGGATGGGGTATAAGATCAATTGGGATTATATTGGGGACAACACGACTTGAGGGTAGTATCGTAAATGTGAAATCAATAGCCCTATTACCTCTCAAGTATTTTTCAAACTACGAGGTTGATTCCAGAGTTTTAGGATTATAAAACCAAAACAGCTACTTACTGATACCGGTGCAATAGATAACTCGTGTATAGTATCACGATAGTCTAAGGGGCACTATTATTCCTTGGCCTGCACCGAATCCGAACCACTTGATGTATTATGATAACAAAGTTATCCAATCTTGGCACATACCCCGTACGGGATTTGTGCTAGAAAACATATACCATTCAAGCACCCTAGAGATTACATGGGTAAAAGTGATTAATTTGTGCAAAAAGAAAAATTAAGTATTGTAGTTTTGATAAGGTGTTATTATATTTTGAGTATCCTAATTAGCACACAGTAGTCGAATAATTCTATTAGAGGAAATACAGAAAGCTATCATGATTGAGCACCAATTGGAATATCTTTTCGTCCTGATTGTGGTTGCTGCGTTGCTGCTGTTGATGAGGTCATTCTTCAAAGGTTTAGGCGCCGCGGATGCACCGCAAGCGCAGGCAAGGGTTGGCGGTGGCGTAGCTGCCATCTCAGGCGAGCCATCTCTTGAGGATGATGAATTGAGTGATGGCGCTCTAGCTGGAATTGGAACAGATGCCGCTGGTATCCTTAGTGATGGAGAGGATGGCGGTGCGATGGAAGGGTCAGAGGAACTAGAGATTGCACGGCTCCAACGTGAAATTACTAATTCCGTCCAGAGCAACCCCGAGATTGTTGTCGAGCTCATGCGAACTTGGCTGGACTCAGAAGACGCAACTTAATTAACTCTTAGGAGATTGAGTAACGATGCAACAAGCAATTATTGTTGTGTTTCTGCCACAGAATCCCCCTCAACATTTCCTCAGAATTTCCACGAAAAAGCCCTCAGAAAACCACCGTCATGTAACCATTGTAGCTCAAGTTGGTTTATTATATTTAAGTTAAAAACTAAAGTACAAAGGCATAAATTATTGGATTTGGATATCAAATATTTGATACCCAAAGACTGGATGTAGGGTTCCAGTAAAAAAACATAACATAAGCAACAATGCATATATAGTTACTTAAAGGATTTGATCTCTCCCCATCTAGCTGCGAGTTTCCCCAGGGGCGATGACAGATGATACGCTTTCCGATGAAGAAGTGAGTTTATATACATGTGCATACCATGAGGAAACTAGACGCCTAAGATACTTAATTGCTGACATTCGGCATCTCACTTCAGAATTATCAGCTTCCGGGTATCCATCTCGGAACCAATCCTCAAAGTGTAGAAATAAGTGCCGCTGGCTACCGGTTCTCCACCATCGGTCTTACCGTCCCAGTAGACGGCAGTTGACTGGCCTACATAACCGCCGGCTGACAGGTGACCCGCCGATAAGGTTCTGACCGGATTCCCTACCGCGTCATAAATGGTTATTGAGACTTCTCCATCACAGCCGAGTTCAAAGGGAATCCAGGTTTCAGGATTAAAGGGGTTGGGATAGTTCTGCAGCAATTGCGTCTGGGCCGGCAATCTTTCAGGTAGGATAGTTTTCAACAGGTTGAACGCCAGTTCTTCCACTTCCGACCTGATTGGCATTTCCTTCAATTCCACTATGGCCGATTGGATATCTCGCTTCTGTTGGGTAGTGAAAGTCAGTTCTTCCACCAGAAGGGATGGAGCGGCAGCCAAGCCACTCTTGCCAAAGTTACCGGCCACCTGCACCAGGTCGAAGATGTTGACTGAGCCGTCATCGTTGACATCCCCTGATAAACCAGCACCACTCTTGCCAAATTGTCCTGCTACCATTACCAAATCAAAGATATTAACTGAATTGTCGCCATTAACATCTCCTGCCAATTGACCGCCTTCTGACACCATGACCGTGGTCTGGATCGGTTCGGCATTGCCATCGGCATTACTGGCCTGGAAGATAAGGGTATATTCTCCCGGCTGAATGAACTTGTCATACCGCAGTTGATACTTGGGAGTGCCTTCTTGATCGGCTGCCAACTGCAAATCCACCGCCTGAATCTGCTGATCAACCTCCTGCCAATTCTGGAACAGACGGTCAGGATCGAAACCGGGCTGGATGATTTCAGCAAAGACACGTTCCACCTCGGTACCTACCACCTCCACCTGGAAAGTGTGGCTGGATATACCCGGCTTCAAGTTCACTGCCTGGGCTTGGCTGCCGAAGGCCGGCGGCAGCGAGAGACTGGAAATATCGGCCGGAATCCGTCGATCTCCCAGTGCCTGCAAGTCTAACAGTTCATTGGCAACACCGTTACCGTTAGCATCTATTTGTGGCGATTGGCTATGGTGGGCACGCATCTTTTTCATCCGCTCCTCTGTCTGGCTAAAGGCGGCCCTAATGGTCTGGTTAGCGCGGATACGGTCAAAGAAGAAACGAGAAAACGAAGAGGTCCGCATGATCAGGGCCTGCTTATCCCGGCTGGCGCTGGTGATGATGGTACGATTAGGTGCCGAGAGGCGGGAATTGATGAAGGAGCCACTGTAACAGGCCTCTATAATCAAGGTGACCGGCGTTTCAGGCGGCAGCTTATCCAGCCACAGGTCCAATTGTTCCGGCGTCAGGTAGTCATCCTGCAAGCCACGCCGTTCCACCAGGAACTTGTCGCCAAGATTGTGCGACAACAGATAGATATAGAGCGGCACGTTGCTGTTGACCTCTTTGGCCGCCCAGCTGGTGATGGCATACTCCAGCGTCTTCAGCGTGGTTTGCGCTTGCGCTCCCTTGGTCTTATTGGGATCGGTTGACAGGAAATAGATGTCTTTTTCCGCCTGGAAATTACGCTGGACAAAGACTCGATAGACCGATTCCGCCACCGTGTTGAACTTGGGCCAGGCATGCACTTCCGACGGGCCTATCCCGCCCAGGGCCACGATCACCTTGCCGAAACGCTGGACCACATTCAATTGAAAGGTTCGCGTCACCGGCTGATAGGTCGAACTGCCAGCCCAATTCAGGGTGGCCGACCAATGGCCTTCCAAATTCAGCTTGAAGCTGCTTTTGAACCCACCTCCGGCATCAGCCAGCAAGGTCTTCTCTATCAATTGGGAATCGGGGGCCAGAACCTGCAGGCTCAACTCCACTGCTGGTATAGCAGGCTTCAGCACACCCACCAGCTGGTAGTCCTGTCCCAATTCAGCACTTTCCGCACTCAGAAAGGTAATATCAGAAGCGGCTTTAGACACGCTGATGGCATGCTGCCGCTGGGTGGAGGCAAACTGGGTGGAGCCGGCAAAACTCAGTCCCAGCTTCCAAATACCCACCTGGTTAAAACGCACCACCGTATCCAGAACATACCGCCCTTCCTTATCTGTGCGCGCGGCAAATTTCAACTCCTTACCTGCAGGTGACGTAAAAGTCACCACGATGGCTTGATCGCCCGCCGGCTGGTCCGGCTGGTTGACCACAATCAATTGCCCCTTAACATCCAGTTCAGCATCGAATTCCGCCTGGTTGGGCAAATCAAATACCAGTGCCGTCAGTGGCAGCTTGGCTTCCACCACCGTGATGATCCCAGTACTCAGTTTCACCGCCGGGTCAGAGAGGAGAAAGGCCGTAATACTGCCGGTGCCCAACTGGCTGGCGGTAAACAGACCCTTGTTGTCAATGGTGCCGATCTCTCCCTTGACCGTCCACAGTACCGGCTGGGAGGCTTCAAACTGGAGAGTGCCGTCTTTCTCCACTTCCGCCGTTTGTGGACGGAGGGTCAGGGCCGGTTTGTCGGTGACGGTCAAACCCAGGTTGGCATTTTTTGCCGCTGCTGTGGCGGTGACAATCACCTGCCCTGTCTGATCCGGAGCGGTGAAGATAGCTCCATAGGTGCCGTCCTCGTTATCGGTAATTGTGCCCACCTGCCCCAAAGTGGATGCCAGCTTGACGGCCTCCCCTTTTAAGGCATTGTCGTACTGGTCAGTCACCGTTACGGTCAGGATAGTGGTTGTACTTGGCATCAGCGAGGTTTTACCGGCCGTTATCTTAACCTTCTCCGCTGTTCCGGCTTGAAAGATGATGGCCGCGCTATTCTCCAGCACGGTGTCGCCTGATTTGACCTTCAGCATTTTCAAGCCGGCGGTCTGGGAAAACAGTTTGGCTTCCAATTTGCCCTGCACATCGCTGTCCTGCGTAGGCTGAGTCAGCGTCACTCCTTCTTCCGGTTCTACTATCACTTCCACTTTCTGGCCGCTAACCGGCAGTTGCGACGCGTTCTGCAAAGTCAGGCTGACGGTTATTAATTCCCCCACCTTACGCACACCGCCGGCACTGATCAGCACATTGGCCACCTGGTTGGAAGTGAATTTAACGCTGGCAGTGGAAGTTAAGACCACTTCTCCCACCTGGACGGTAACCTTCCGCTCTCCTGCCGTGACCGATTGGATCCTGAGTTGAGTTTCCCCCTGCTTGTCGGTGGTTTTTGCCGTGCTTACCGTTACCTGGTCGGCCGGTTCCACTTTGGCCGTCACTGTCTGGCCTTTCATCACCAGCCCCTGCTTGTCCACCACCTTAACGGTCAGGACAGCGCCTTGCTGGCCAATCATGGCCCAATTCCTATCCAGGCTGACAGTGGATTTCTCCGCTGATACCTGGCGCTGGGTCAGGGTCAGTTCAACTTTGCCCAACTTGCCGCCGGTAGTGGTGACAGCGGTGATATTGGCCTGGCCGAAAGTCTGGCTTGACTTGTAAGTGGCGGTGTAGGTGCCATCCTTGTTATTGATCGCCTGGGCCGGAATAGTCCCCCGGTCAGCCAGCAGATTGACCGTTTCATCGGTTACCAGTTCCCCGTTCTGATCCAGTAGTCTAACCGTAATCTGGGTGCTGGTAACCCCGTTAGCCACTAGAGTGTCAGCAGCGGCTTTGACTTCCACTGTTTTGACTATCGGCGCTTCGTACTTGAAAGCCTGGCTCAGCTTGATGGAGACGCCGCCAGGGTTGAAAACCTCCAAATCCACCAAACCGGCACTGCCGGCCGGAGTCTTGAAACTGAGTTCCGTCTCCGACTTAACGCTGACCGGACTGACCACCAGACCAGCTAGCTTGACCGTGGTCAGTCCGGCATAGAACTTGTCCCCTTTGACGGTGACGGTGGTCCCCCCCTTAGTCGAACCGGCTGAGGGTTCCAGGCTGGTGACCCCAGGTTTGACACGCCGGTTGATGGTGACCATGCCGGAGTAACCAGTGTGGCTGGCTGCCCAAATCTGGGTCATGGCAGCCAACAGGGTTAAGATCCAAATGCTAACTATCCAATAATATGGCCTTGACTTCATTTTCAACTCCCATAGGTATCTTTGCCTTCATCACGAAATACAGATCTAAGATGGTATTGAGTTCCATTCCAGACCTAAGTTGAATTGTGCCGCCTCAGATTGAGAACGCTTGCCTTTCTACGCCTTTTTGGTCGCCAGCCACAAATTGCCCAAAGCATAGATCCGGTGATACAGGTTGCTGTCTGGCTTCATCGACTGAAACCAACAGGGGTAATTAATTCAATCCTGACACACAACGAAAACCGCTGTCGTAGCGCCTAGTAGTCGGATAGTTGTTGAGGCGGTAAGCAGCACGCAGGTGCTTAGTAAGGCTGTTCCAAGCCCCCCCACGCAACACCCAGAATTGGCCTGTGTCTGGCCCTTTTGGCCCTTTCGGGTTCTTCAGGGGGGAGTTAGTGTAGTAGTTTTCACCATACCAATCAGCACAATATTCCCAGACATTTCCCGCCATATCATACAGGCCATAGCCATTGGAATCAAAACTGCCTACTGGGGCTATACCCCCATTTGGCGGACCTTCCCACTGATCCTTGCCTCCTGTGCCTGAGTAATTGGCATGGTTTCTGGCAACACTTTCATCATCACCCCACGGATACCGCTTGCCCGTCAATCCTCCACGGGCGGCGTACTCCCATTCGGCTTCCGCCGGCAGTCGCTTACCTGCCCATTGGGTATAGGCTGTCGCATCATTCCAACTAATATAAACCATTGGATGCTCATCCGTCGGTGAGTATTTAGCTACATCGTTCCAGCGGTTATAAGCGTATCCGCTCTCTTCTGCAAATCGCTTGAATTGGCCCACTGTAACCTCATAAATATCCATGTAGAAAGCTTCCAATTCTACTATATGCACGGGTAACGCATTACCCATATTATCCAAATGATCCCCCATCTCAAAGGATCCGGCCGGGATCAAGACCATCTTAGAACCGCCTTTCTCCCATTCAATTACCCCCTGGTTGCCAGCCAGTGGTACAGATGCTCCTGACACACAACGAAATCCGGTGCTGGAGTTCCTCTCACCTGGAGAGCTGTAGGTGCGGTAAGCAGCACGCAGGATGCCAGCATCGAAGAACCAAGTCCCCCCACGCAACACTCGGGATTGGCCAGTGGTCGGCCCTTTCGGGTTATTCAGGGGGGAGTTAGTATAGTAGTTTGCATCGTACCTGTCAGCACACCATTCCCGGACATTTCCCGCCATATCATACAGACCATATCCATTATAATCAAAACTGCCTACTGGGGCTGTACCACCGTTTGGAAAACCTTCCCACTGATCCTTGCCTCCTGTGCCTGAGTAATTGGCATGGTTTCTGGCAACACTTTCATCATCACCCCACGGATACCGCTTGCCTGTCAATCCTCCACGGGCGACGTACTCCCATTCGGCTTCCGTCGGCAGTCGCTTACTTGCCCATTGGGCATAAGCTGTCGCATCATCCCATGAGACATAGATCATCGGATGCTCATCCGTTGGTGAGTATTTAGCTACACTGTTCCAGCGATTATAAGCATATCCGCTTTCTCCTGCAAATCGCTTGAATTGGCCCACTGTCACTTCATTGACATCCATATAGAAAGCTTCCAGTTCTACCGTATGCACGGGTAAAGCATCAGGCCTATTATCCAAATGATCCCCCATCTCAAAGGATCCGGCTGGGATCAAGACCATCTTGGCTTCGTCTTTCTCCCATTCAATTACCCTTTGGTTGCCGGCTAGTGATAAAGGTGCTCCTGACATACAACGAAATCCGGTGCTGGAGCTCCTATCACTCGGAGAGCTGTAGGTGCGGTAAGCAGCACGCAGGATGCCAGCATCGAAGAACCAAGTCCCCCCACGCAACACCCGATATTGGCCAGTATCCGGTCCTTTCGGGTTCTTCAGGGGGGAAGTGTAGTAGTTTTCACCATACCAATCAGCACACCATTCCCAGACATTTCCCGTCATATCATACAGGCCATAGCCATTGGAATCAAAACTGCCTACTGGGGCTGTACCCCCATTTGGCGGACCTCCCCATTGATCCTTGCCTCCTGTGCCTAAGTAATTGGCATGGTCTCTGGCAACACTTTTATCATCACCCCACGGATACCGCTTGCCGCTCAATCCTCCACGGGCGACGTACTCCCATTCGGCTTCCGTCGGCAGTCGCTTATCTGCCCATTGGGCATAAGCTGTCGCATCATTCCAAGTAACCTCGACCATTGGATGCTCATCCGTCGGTGAGTATTTAGCTACACTGTTCCAGCGATCATAAGCATATCCGCTTTCTTCTGCAAATCGCTTGAATTGGCCCACTGTCACTTCATTGACATCCATATAGAAAGCTTCCAGTTCTACCATATGCACGGGTTTCTCATTATCTCTTCCATTATCCGAACCCATCTCAAAGAATCCAGCTGGGATCAAGGCCATCTCCGCTCCGTCTTTGCCCCAAATAATACGGTCTGAGAAACCCGCCAGATCGTCTGCTACCACGCCTATGACATAGTTTTCTCCCAATTTGTGCAGGGGGATATCATCATCTATAGTCCAGACAATCTCATTGCCTATCCCACTGCTGATGTCTCGGCCCACATCGCCTTCCAACTTGGTAGCCGGAACATTAAAGGTCTTGCCTCCATCGTCAGAGACACGCAGACTAATTTTCAGCCTGTCGCCGTCCGGGTCAGCCACGTCATAACGGATCAGTATATGGTCGATATCTATCTGCTTAACCACTACATTGCTGACAAACGGCGCTTGATTACCTGCTGCAGCAATAGCCGACAGAAGAAGAGGAAGAGCCAGTATAAAATAAAAGACTCTGAAAGGCTCAATTCTGCTATAGCAATTCAATGTGACTCATCCTAGTTGAGATCAAGTTTAAGAAGAAGCCATTCGTAGTGCCCTGAATAAATAAACATCTGAAAGATTGTCATCTGATCATGCTGATGTATAGTTTGTGTGACAGCTGACTCTGCTGCAGATCAGCAGAGTAAATAAATTACTGACTAAAGTCAAGAACCTGCTGAAACATATGAAGGACCCGTTGGGTACCGATTTGTTGAACCAGCTTAGGTCTCCTGCTGTTGACCTGATGTAGAATACCCTTCAGATCCATCTGTTTACCCACCCTCATTAGAGGTTGGATATAAGTGCTTATCATAGTTGTGCAGTTGTTGTTTAGTCTGCTAATGAACGAAAGACCCATCAGCCATAGTGGGATTATGATTCATCTAAGCCATCCCCATGCTATCTAGCACAGATCCGGTTGAACTGAACTGCGCTCTACTTCAAGATAAGCAGTTTCTGGGTATAGAAGCGAGTGCCATAGGACACCTGCTCTCCAGATTGAGTTCGTACACCCATAATAGGATGCATGTATTTTGAATTCAAGATTTTTGTTGTTTTTTACATTCCGAAGCATTTCAGTATTCATATGGCAAGTTCCATGTCAATAAAAATGCATTTAGGTAGGATAAAGAGGTGAGTCAGTCAAAGCCCGAAACGCAGAAAACTAACTCACCCACACCTATCTGAAATCTAGTTTAAACCAATATGGGTAAGTTATGTTGCTTTTGGTTCTTAGCTTCTAGGGATGTAATGCTATGTATCGCCGTGGGGCGTCACCTAAAAAAACGTTTGCTTAACTGGCGGAGATAATTCGGTCAAAGATGATTTTGCCAGTAGATTTACAGATACCGACCACTCTGCTCACCCCGCTTAGTATATCAGCACCAGTTGGGGAAACATGCACAAACCAGCAGTTCTTGTTGCGATTAGAAGATGTAATAAAGTCTTCTTCGGTTAATTCTTTAGTGAAAAATGGGCTGAGTAGAGCTCCTTCGTCAGGTAAAATTAACTGTTCTTTAACTGAATCCTTGTTAACTTCCCAATTGCAATCAACGAACCATACACCCATACATTCAGGACTGCTGGAATTTAGGTGGGCTTGGGCAATTTTGAGGGCGTGATCCTTTGAAAGGTTTTCAGTTATCAACGAATAGAAGAAGATAAATAATTTCTTTTTAAGCCGGGAAAATTCCTGTTCGATAAATGTCAAGACCTTCTTGGGAACTGTCTTTTGGCCAATAGTTGGAGAGAATATGGGATCTGTTTCTGCCCCAACCTGCGCCGGAGATGCCAATCCACGTCTCAGAAATCCAAAAAACGAAGGAGAACTAATTCTATGCATTAACTGCTGTCTCACTCTTCGCTTGACGTCAACCGAGGGAGCAAAGATTTCGTGTTTTTCAAATTTGTATTTGTGGTATGCGAATTCAACAATGCCCTTTAATTCGTCCCAGTCACTTGATTCTTCTAATACTTGGAGGTATCTATGGTTCTCGGCTGAAAGCTTCTCATCTCGAATCCAGCGTGTGTAGACCTCTAATATCTCAGCTTGATCGACTTCATTTTCGGGATTCGGAATGTATGGCTTGAAAAACATAAGTCAGTATCATCCTAACAATAGAGGAAAAGATCTCTTTAAGTAAGAAAAACGATAGATTGTGAAATTGGTTTCCAATTTTCTTTTTTAGAAAAATAAAACCAATTTAGTGGTGGGATTTTCGCAGTCTATGGATAATCTGGTGTGTACTCATCCACCAAGTTGCAGGATGATTGAAATTGTTCTCTGCCGTCGGCCATCCGGTCCAGTAAGTTGTATCAAACGGCACAAGTTTGCGAGCCTGTGTAATCGGAATGACAACTTGCTGATTCATAAAAATCTCCATTGCTTCGACAACTAACGGTTCGATTGCTGAATCATTGAGCGGTAGGATCCCAATTCTCTCGACGATTTCGCTGTATTTATCAGCTTGGTTCCCGCTCCAACGGACAAAATTATTATTACCAGGCGTCCGTTTTCCAATAGGTCGATAGAACTGTTTGGTGTAACGATTCATTGAAAACCACGGCTCATTGACTGAACCGCAAGCATCCCAGTCTAAAACAGCCTCAAAGTTACCAAAAGCTTTATTTTCATCCCAAGTAGAACCAGCAATGGCACGAGTTGTCGCGTTAATGCCCGCGGTACGCAACTGTTCCACCACAACTTCTGCAATTCGGCGTTTTTCTATGGCGGGTTCCCATGTTTGAATATCCAGCGAAAGTTCTTTACCGCCTTTATCGTAAAATCCATCTGTGTTCAACTCCCAGCCGTGCGACTCAATTAAAGCTTGTCCAACCGCCACATTACTCTCTGGGTCAATCCAGAGATGTTGAATGGCTTCGATATACGGCTTCATAGTCTTGTACTGAACGAATATGGTCTTAGACGACATGGAGGTTCCCTCATATGCGATTTCAACCACCTGTTGGCGATCAATTAGCAAACTCAAGGCACGTCGCATGTCCGGTTGACTCCACGGTTCGATCTGGTGGTTGACAGACAACTGTCGCGGACATGGGTCTAGCCAGATATAGGGCATCTGACTCTGCCAAGAAATGATGTTCGGATTCATGGCTTGGATGGCTTCAAATGCCCCCAGTGTAATATCACTTAAACTGTCGAGTTGACTATCGATTGCAAGCATAGATCTATTTTCTTCTGATCCGGTAACAATCCAGATGAGTCGTTTTGGAACAGGCATATCCTCAAAACCGACTTCAGCTCCCCACCAAGTTTCGCGTTTATCATACACAAACTCATTTTCACTTGCATTAACTAGCCGATATGGTCCTGTACCTAGCGGCCATCCCTTTTCAGGATCATAGAAATCGAAAGTGAACGGGTCTCTATCCTTCCAAACATGCTCCGGCAAGATAACAACACTGCTCCCAACACGAACTGAAAAATAATCCAGTTGGAACCGTGGGTTCGGTTCTCTTAAGTTAAACTGAACAGTAAGATCATCAATCTTTTGGACGCTGTCAACCCATTGTTGCATATTAGCCGCGTCATTTAGAGATTGGGACTCATCGTTTAAAAGCAGATTAATCGTCATCACAACGTCGTCGGCATTAAAGGTTTCACCATCAGCCCATAGCACCCCTCGGCGAATAGTGAGTGTCCATGTATCAAGATTCTGATTAGGCACGAAACTTTCACCCAACCAAGATTCAATTTGCCCCGTTTCGTAATTAAGAATAAAAAGTGGTTCCCATACAGCCTGATGCATCCCTTGGCTACGCCGTGTGCCAGGTACCAAACAGTTGAAATTAAGCGGATTGGCAACCGTCCAACTGGCATCAAAGATAACCGTATCCTGACGAGAGACATTGTCCCTAGAGTAGCTAGTAATAGAAATGAGAATATTACTTATTAGAACACACCTTAGAATGATAAAAACATTGTGTTTCATAAGCGATTAATTCCTAAACTTGGATATACTAAATCTTTTCCTTAATTGAGTGTCCTGATTGACCGCAGATTGAATAAACAGTAAAATCGCATCGACTCTCAAAAAAAGCAGGCAGGGCAACACGACAGTAATCATGGAGGTCTGATCTATTAAGAGGGAAATGTATTTTCTGACTGGTTTGGTCCTTGCTGATGCGTCTCCTAACAGTATACTAAAGAATCAATGGTCTGGATACGTTAATTTCCTCGGCCACATATTATCTCAACCACTGTGGAGCAAGTCAGGTTAACGTTTCAAAGATCTACTTCATAGAAAGGAATAAAGGTGAATTAAATGATTATCGATGCACACCAACACGTTTACTATCATAATCTAACTCCAAAGGGTGTGATTGCGGAAATGGACACATTTGGTATCGACGTTACTTGGTTATTAACCTGGTATCTACCTCCTTCAGAAGATGTCCGCTCAACCCATGGTGCATTTAACCCGTTGAATTTTCGACCAGATGGCACACATGCCGGAGCTGTTCTCAATGAGGTGTTACGAGCTAGAGACGATTATCCGGGCCGCTTCGTGGCTGGATATTGTCCATGCCCTTCTGAAGGTAGTGCATCTGAGCTATTTGAAACGGCTTATCATATGCATGGTGTCAGGGTCTGCGGGGAGTGGAGTTACCGGATGTTGCTGGATGATCCGCGTGCCTTAGAACTTTTCCAAACTGCCGGTAGACTGGGATGCCCAGTGATATTACATATAGATGCACCATATCTGCCGGACGGAAATGGTGGTCAGGTCTATCAGACCAACTGGTATGGCGGTGGAATTGGAGCACTGGAACGCGCTCTACAGAATTGTCCCGAAACCATTTTTGTTGGCCACGCCCCCGGATTCTGGCGCTACATCAGTGGCGATGCTAAACAAGACTCGGCCACCTATCCAAAGGGCAAGATCGTCAGCGGAGGTGAAGTTCAGCGACTTTTGGATACATATCCCAATCTTTATGCTGATCTCTCAGCCGGGTCAGGTTTGGGTGCAATCAGGCGTGATCCAGAGTATGGACGCAAGTTCATTATTCATTATTCGGATCGTCTGCTTTTTGGTCGGGACGCCCCTGGACAGGAACTTCAAACCTTTTTGCCCACACTCAATCTTCCGTTGGAAGTCAGCAACAAGCTGTTTTTTCAAAATGCGCTGGAGCTAGTTCCTCTTTAGTCGCAGGTAAAATAAGTTGAAATAAGACAAATATGTGGAGATTCAGAAGCCCCTCATGTTCTAGTCCTTAGGCGTTTTGTAATATTAGAGTTTGTAAGCTTGTTGACGGTTTCACAATGCGTGTTCAATTTTTGTAGACCTTTTCCTTCTTTTCAGGGATTTGGCTATCAACGCCATCGCGGTTATCGAATCACAGGTACTTTACGCCATCCTTGCCCTTCTGTAAATTCCCGAACACTGAAACACCAAATGACCAGCCGTTTTCCTCTCATGTTATCTCGACGACGAAAAAGGCTCAACCGCGACGGAGTTGCACCAGAGCCGCGGACAGCGACTAAATCGACGGGGAAGCCAATTCGATGAGCAAGATGGTCTGGCAAGCCTGCTCCCAGCGAGTGCATATCGTTGCCTGAGTGAAAAACGAGGTTGTGACTATCCCCTAAGAGCACAATTGGGCTCTCCCTCCATGGTGCTACAGGGCAAGTTCCATCTGCTGTTCGTTCTCTGACAAATGTGAGTTGTAATTGTTCCTTTGGAAGATTTTCCTCGCCTAGTGCCTTCCAAAGATCGCCTGTGATTTCGACGATGCGCATTTCGGCCTGGTAATCCCGTTTCTCAACCTCAGTTAGCCACGGCCGATCGCCAATCGCCTCGGCAATGACCTGTGCGGCTAAGATGCAACCGTATCCAGACCAGTGCGTGTCTTGTTCACAGTATATTGGTTCCGCCTTGGTGAATCGATGTTGGATAAAAAATGGGGTTAAATCAAGCACATTCACCCCCTGTTTTCGCAAGAGATCGTAGAACTCCAAATGATTTCGGTCAACTCGTGATGGCACAGCGGTTTGATCTGAAATCTTCTCTGGATAAATCGTCGCCTTTGCTGGCACAGGAACCAAGATGAGCTCAATTCCCACTTTGTCTAGTTGTGCTTTGAAGTCGAGAATGGCGGGTAGTGGGTCTGCATGCTCTGGATTCAAAGCACGGCTCACCTTTGTTGCAGCATCTCCCCAAAATCGTCCCACGCTCAGGTGGCGAAGTTCGGGTGCGAAAAACAGCCAGCCATCTGACCCTTCGACAGCAGTGCTCCTCGCCTTTTCAGCAACTTCCGCTTGTGTACGGATGTCGGTCAGGAATTGCTGCGCCATCTGAGTGTCATCCGCATCGGCGAAAATTCCTATTATGCCGATAAAGATTACAACGGCACGGAACAGTTGCGGTTTGTCGAGGCGATTCATTTTTGCCCTTCCGTTTTCTGGCCTTGGCTCACATAGTAGAAGAACGGCAGGTCGAATTCTTCGCAATCGTTGAATTGCAACTCCGACTCCAATTGTGGGTTATCATCGAATCGCTCAAGCTCAAGCTGATAAAGGTCGCCGACCTTTTTTTCGCAAATTAATAGCACGGGTTGAAGGTCTAAAAATGCCCAGTGTGCAACCAGAATGCGCCTAGAATCCAGGCGACCTTTCAACACATTCTGCACGTCATAGGTGTGAACAACCAATGCACGTGGATATTCTTGTAACTTGGCAATCGTTGGCATCTGCGTCTTTTCACGCAGCTTCGCTTCGACAACGAATCGCGCAACAGGTTTGCGCGTTTTCAATCGCTTCGCATAGTGGGCATAATTGTGTCTTGCCTCTTCTGGGGAGAGAAAGCGGTTGTAAATGGCAACTCCTTCAAGCTTGCCCGCCCAATCTCGTTTGCCCCCCCATTCATCGCCAAACAACAACCGCTGAGACGACCAGTTGGAGAAATCCCCGCGCACGTCGCCTATCGAAAGCACACGCTCACCATTTATATAACAGACAAGTCTGCCCGGATGATACGCTACGACGATGTGATGAGGTTTACCCGCATCAATCGTGTAAAGAGTTATCTCAGGCTTTGTCCCGTCGCGATTAGTTTTCGGTGTTCGCAAGCGGAAAACGAGCTTGTCACGCTTCTGGGCCAACGCAAAGTTACGTGAATCCAGTCCGGAGGAAAACGTGATAATGCGGCGGGTACGCTTGGATGGAATCGTCACAGAGGTAATGACTGCCTCAAGGGTGAGTTGATCTGTCCTCTGACAGGCGTCCAACAGTATCTGGTCAACGCCTTCGACGTCGAATGTGCCTTCTGCGAGGTCCATAGCGTAATAGCGGTCAAATTTCGCGAAGTTCCGAAGACGACCGGTGCAATATCGTGGTGTCTGTGCTTCGGCGTCAAAAATCTCGTTCGGCTGTCGGCGATTTTCCCAGAGGAACATGAGACCGTCGCGACTGCCGGGCCAGGTATTAGCCAGTGCAACCGTTTTCGATTGAGAGACGAACCCTGTCGGCGCTTTGGAAGCAGCGGATTCCTTTTGCTTCGGCCACGGCTTCCCTTTTCCTTCGCCCACAGTAAAATCACCGTACAGATTCGCTGAGTCGCCTTCTGCTTTCTTTCCCATGTGCGTGGCTTTGTTCGTACCGACCTGCATCACCACCATCCGCATGTATTTTTCATCCTCGCACACGATAAACCGTGGGTCGTTAGAAGACCAGCGATGATTGTCGAACTTGCCATCGTACACCCACTTAAGCCAACCATCGACGCCGCCTTGGCGAATCGCCGTGAGTCGGCACCGCTTGTGGTCGCCTTGCAAACCGGTGACCGATCTCCCATTGGGAGAGAGGCTGGCCGAGCAGTTGCCGCCGATATGACCGCTGCCGCCATCAGACGTCTTCCATGTTTCGTCTGACACATATGACCATACGCCGTCTTCACCCAACTTCACATCAGTTTCACGCCGAGCGGTTCCCAGACGCTTGAGCTCTGGCAGCTTCGTTCTTTCACCAGAAAGGGAGACGCGATACCACGCTTTCTGTTCATTCTTTTTCACCAGAACGACAACCTCTGTGTTGCTGACCCAGTGGACACCACCTCGGCGATCGACATTGGTCGCAATAGTGTAGATGATACGGTCGCCCTTGCGCATACATCCCTTCGCCTTGGAGCCGTGAAGCCAGGCCAGTTTAGAGCTATCCGGCGAAAATTCTGGCTGGCCACCTTTGCCTATAATCTCTGTCTCGCCTGCAGAAAGTTCGGTGAGGTAAATCTTACCATTATGCTCATGCGCCAAAGCGCCGTCCTCACATAATCCTTTGAGCCAATCGAGGTCTGTTGGACACTGGGGTTTGGCAAAAACCGTTGAAATCATGACTAGCGTGCAAATTCCGATGGTTGCAACTTGCGTAAAATGATACTTTCTGCAAATTTTCATGATACGCCTCCGAAGTTATGCGAATGATGATACGTAACTGCCAATCAATTTGATTGATTGGCAACCTCGCCCCAATAAACATCCAGCAACCATGCCTCTTCGCTTTCCAACTCCTGGCGATTGTAACTGCCGTATTCGGCTTCGACTTCTGTCCACGGGCGAAGACGCAATTTGATTTCTTGACCTACTTTGAAAGTTGCTGCTGCTGTCCATCGACTTTTACGCATGCCCCATACGAACACGACTACTTCCTCTGGAAGACTGACTCCGTTGTGTGTTTGGATGTTCTGGAGATGGAGTGCAATCAAGCACTCTGGATATGGAACACTACCTGGAGCGGGCGGCTCCGTTTTGTTCCTGATGATCGCAGTGATTGTTACATGCTGACCTTGAACGCGTTGCCCTGCCAGTTCGGGAAACGACGGAATCAGCAAATCGAGCAGTTTCCAGTCATCCGAGAAGAGTTCTCTCGCTGCAAACTGATAGACAACTACGCGTTTTCCCGCTAGTCGATTGTCGCCACGTTTTAATTCCTGTGCGAGTGCTTGACGAGTTGCGTAAGCCCCGCCAGCGTTGATCACAATCTTGTCAATTGGTTGTTCCAATGCGAAGCTGAGTTGTTCAACGAAGCCACCTGATTCCCCCCAACCCATACCCTCAAGCGAGTAGATATTGCTGAAACTATCCCCCAAAAACAGAATCTCTGCATCCCGTTTGGGTTTCCAAGGTTCGCCCGAAAGAGCCTGAACAACATGGGTTGTAACGCGCTCGGGTGGAAACATTGTTTGGTCTCCTGGCAATTTAAGCATTTCGGCAATATCACCGAGGTTCGTTATCGCGACTGCTGTTCGAGTGTATGAACGCGATGTTGATGTGGACAATTCGATCCGTTCCACAATCAATTTTGCCAAGTGTGTTGCAACGCATTCCATCGCTTTTGGCGTCCAATGCGTGTCGGTCTTTAGATATTGGTCACTTCGTCGAGCAGCATTGAACAGAATTTTCGACGGATCAAAGACCAGGATCCCTTCTGACACTAATGCCTCGATGAATGCCAAATCGGATGGATTGCGTATAGGTGCGTTTGGATTGACGTATCGAGCGGAGAATTTTTCAGGATGAATTGTTGGTTTAAGTGGTGTTGGCATGACGATAAGCTTGATGTTATGGGTTTTTAACTGGCGATCGAAATCAACAATTGCTTTGATTGGGTCGGGTTGCAGTGGCGAGTCCCAGGGTTTTCCATTCAATTTTTTTGCTTGCTGATGACCTTTGTCAAGGAACCCATACCCGATTAATGAATCCAGATCGGATCGGTAGAACAACCAGCCATCTCGTCCCACATATGCTTGCTCGTTGCCAAGATGGAAATAGCGGGTCAAGATCGACTGTACCCGTGGCAGAAGCCAGTTGCAAACGACCGATTCCTCTTCAAGCTTGTCCTCGTACTTTTGGATCTCTTCTTCGCTTGGCACCGGCAGTAGGCGAAAAGCATCGTACACTTGCGGCAGTTTGCGTTCCCGAATCTTAGAAGTATGTTGGATAACCGGAACGAAAAGAATAGTCATACAGAAAAGGATAGTGCTGATCACGCTTATACTATATTTAATAAAGGTAAATCCGATTTCTTTCTCTGCTGTCTGTCGTCGGCTTTCTGCTAAGTTTTGCATGGCTGACCTAGAAAATAAAGTAGATAAATGGATTATAGGCCTGCGTCGCCAAAATGACGAGCGATAGCCAGAGAAGTAGCAAACATGCCCCCGCCTTGATGAGGGTCAAGTGCTTGGTCCAATTCCACGTTTGTGGACAACTCCAGATAACAACAACAGCGATTCCCATCATCAACAAATGGTACGGTTGATAAATGAGTCCAGCGATCAGATCGGCGCCTGCTTGAGACTGTGCTAAGCCAAACATACTTTGCAGGTGAGTAATTGCACAGGGCAGGTCACTGGTACGGAAGAAGACCCACGCTACCAACACAAGTAGGAACGTTGCACTGACTCGAAACGGTTTGGGAAATAATTCATAGAAACTCGCTTTGCCACGCGTACGTTCGAGCGCCAACATGCCACCATGAATCCCGCCCCAGATGACGAAGTTCCACGAGGCTCCATGCCATAATCCGCCAAGCAACATTACAATGCCAAGGTTAATATATGTGCGTCTTTGTCCACTACGATTGCCGCCAAGAGGAACGTAGAGGTAATCACGTAACCAGCTGGACAGCGAGATGTGCCATCGTTGCCAAAATTCCGTGATTGATGCCGAGCAATAGGGGGAATCAAAGTTTTTGGGAAAAGTAAATCCAAGCATTAATCCCAAGCCGATTGCCATATCGGAATAGCCGCTGAAATCGAAGTAGATCTGAAAAGCATAAGCCAACGTGCCATACCAGGCATCGAGCGGGACAACCAAACCAGCCTCAAACACCGTATCGGCGATCTTGCCACACGGATTGGCCAGCAGCACTTTCTTTGCCATACCGAGGGCGAAAAACGCAAACCCACGGGCGAACTTCTGAAACGTGTGCGTTCGATTCTGCAGTTGATCGGAGATCTCCGAAAACCGAACGATAGGCCCCGCAACGAGTTGCGGAAACATCGACACATAGCAAGCAAAATCTATGAAATTTCGGATAGCTGCACCATCGCCACGATAGACGTCAATAGTGTAGCTCATTGACTGAAATGTGTAGAAGCTGATTCCGAGCGGAAGCGTTACTCGAAGGACGTTCTCCCACAACGGCAAACCGAGCCAGTCCGTAACAAGATTATAGTTTTCAATAGTGAAGTTGAAATATTTGAAGAACCCAAGCAGAGAAAGATTTGTTACGATAGAAACAATCAATGCGGTTTTGCGAGCTTGCGTCTTTTGTTTGTGTTCGGCGATAATCCGACCGCAAGTGTAATCAACCAGTGTTGAGGCGAACATCAGAAAGACAAACAGAGGGTTTGCCCATCCGTAAAAGACGTAGCTGAAAACCGTCAACCCGAAATGCTTTGCTCGAGGAGGAAGTAAATAGTAGGTTGCAAGTGCAATCGGAAGAAAATAGTAAACAAAAATATGTGAACTGAAAATCATAGATACGAAACGTCAGACTTTGCCTCAGACGACCTCTTAATCACTCCCGCTCACCCACCTCTACAAGACAGACATCGTCTATCTGTGCAGGCATAGCGGCTCCCTTGCCTAGAGCGATGACACATTCGAATGAGTTCGCGCCGAATCGATTCGCTTGAGCAGGAATCACGAAATCGGTTCGCAAGGTGTGCCAGTTTCCATCACCCGGATGGTTAACCACGGCTACTACTTCTCTCCCGGCATCGTAGGAAATATTACAGCTCAGCATGTTTACATCGTCCGACCGTCCCTTAAGGGTCAATCGAAATTGCGCTCCGAGCGCCGAATCCGGAAGCTCGAACGTCTGCACGAGCACTGTGCGCTTATTACCATTCGGTGGCATCAACTCGACGCCCATCGCTCCACCCGACAGTTCAACCTTCCGCACATTGGCGTTCTCTCTGCGCCACCCCACTGGGCTCTCGCCACTCCATAGTTCGAACGTGGAGTTTGTCAATCCGCCCTGCTCCCCAAATCGCGTCCACCGCGTAGATGGTTTAAACATATAGCTCTCGAGAAATGCAAGTATCACTACACGCTTTCCGCGGATATAGTTTTCCCTCTTCATAGATAGCATACGCGGTGCACGCGGTCCGGCTGCATCGCCAGCAATGCGTGCGATCGGCATTCCAATTTCTGCCGCGATGTACGCAGCCAAATCCGCACTGACGTAAGAGAAGAATTCCACAAAGCTATCCCCCATCAGCAGTACCGGTGAATCCACATCCGGCTCAACACGTGAACCGTCTATGTGACGTACACAAATCACATCGAGCGACTCGGCCAGGTACGGCTGTCCATCGGCATCCAGCTCATCACGAAAATCTGTTCCTGGGCCAAAGTTGATGCTTAACGACTCTTCCACGAAGCGTCTTCCCAATCCTTCCGGGTCGCGAATAAAGTCGTAGCGGGAGAGTCGCTTCCCGATCTTTTCGGCCGCGACTTGTATGCCGCTGGGTGCCCAATGCATGTCGGAACGCAGGTAGACGGGCCCATCCCCTGTCCGATAGGCATCCACCATTGCCTCATGTATGTTCAGTGCCTCGACATCAGCACGGAGCAGACGCTCGTTCAGCAGATCGCGAAACGGGAAGAGCAGCGTGGCCACACCACTTCCGAACTCAGCTGACTCGTCCGTCATCACATGAGCACGACCCGGGATGAGAACCACCAGCAGATCAATATTGCGACTCTTTAGCGCGGCATTAAACTCAATGATGCTCTCCACGGCGCGCAACGCGGCATTGAACTCGGGGAAGTCGTCGCGCTCGGCCTTTAACAGCGCCTCCTCTCCCAACTTCAGGGCCGGGTACGCAGTAACCAGATACCTCACATTTCCTTGATGGAAGCCGAAACCGTCCCGCCCAATATAATAGCTGGCGCCAGCACCTTCCATGACTTCCAATTTCTCGGATAGCGTTTCGTAAAAGGGATCGACCGCCCGGAGCCACCGTGCATGCTCACTGCGATAGGGTTGTAGACGCTTGCGCGCGGATGCCAACTCATCGCGAATGGCGGCCGCACGAGCAGCACGTTCACGTCCCGTAAATGGTGGAGGCAGACCTCTTAGGACGTCAGCGTGTTCGACGCTTTCCTTCGTAATGAAAGCTGTCACATTGGACTCGGAGATGCGGGCGACTTCGAAGCCCAGCGACCGTCCCCCAACGTCATAAAACCAGAGAAGAGAAAAGTCTTCTACGACATCAGTAGAGATAGGCTCGGACTCCAGATAAGGGTGGACTTCAAACGGCTCCAATAACAGGACATGCTCACTACCTATCTTCGTATCCTTATAGGGTAGAGCATCTCGATCCAATACACACCAGTGAGCCACGTGAAGTTGCTCTTCTTCATACTGGCCGGACAACACCTCCCTTACTTCATAGAGAAATACAGCCAAGGACTGCGTATAGGGACTCAACTCCTGCGGTGTAGGAACATGTGACTTGTCCAGCAGAACCGCTCGCACTCTCAACTGTGGGATTGGCTCACGCTCGGCAATTCGCCTTTTCTCGGCCTTATCGAGCG
>JYMV01031772.1_pt1 | contig 28881 bp, 18 predicted proteins | sample 338911 | NCBI WGS metagenome assembly JYMV01 (sample SAMN03354496, study PRJNA234377) | hydrothermal vent metagenome | biome: Deep sea; feature: Hydrothermal plumes at the Eastern Lau Spreading Center, Western Pacific Ocean; material: Seawater | place: Tonga | collected 2009 | depth 2000 m m
GCGATTCTGAACTTTGAATCGTTCGTGACATTGGTGGCTGATTCGCTGTCGGCCACTCCGTATCCACTGGAGAAGACGAGCGTGCCGTTGAACATCACCGCCACTTGGGTGCCGGGAATGCTCCATCTCTCAGTCAGTTCGGTGATGGCGACGTCAAAGTCGTGAAAGTCTCCTACAACCACATCAGGCCCAGCCTGACGGCCACTGGTATCATTACCATCTGCTTGTGTGAGGGGCAGAGTGGATGATATCAGAAGCAGGGCGACTAAAACAATACTGGACCAAATACGGCTATTCATGATACTTCAGATGAGCAATAGGACATGAAACCTACTCAAAGAAGTGTTAATTTAGAGAAATGAGAAATTTTCTTCACTTTTTTTATTTCTTGCTCATCCGTTGTATTGAAGTTTAGAATCCATCCCACGCCAAAGTAGGGAGGGGTGGCATGAGATTTGGAATGGCAGTAACTCTCTCCCTACTAATGATGTTAACAGCATTTTCAGGCTGTTTTGGAACCAAGGATTCCGATTCTGTAAAAGAAGATACACCGTTCACATTTGACAAAGATATTCCTGCAACAACTTGGTATCATTACGCCGGGGGAATTGACGCTCTGAATTCATCAGCGGTTGCTGATGCAAACATTACTGCAAACCTTACGAGTTTCAACACCCCATTTTGGGCAAACGGAAGTTATTACGGAATTGGCATGACCACTTTTGAGCCTACTATGGGGATCACCTCTGACAATAATATCTACATGACAAGTTGGGGTAATGGACCTGCTGGCTCAACTGCTATAGTTCAATGCACTGGGCTCATCGGAATGACCGACCTATCAGAATATTCGTGCGCAAATGTGTACGACCCTATTGCCCCTGTGGCAAACTCAAATGACCCATATGTGTACATTGACCCGTGGACTGACCGCATCATGAAGTTCGACATGCACGCTCTATTGGGAATGACTGTTGAATGGTCTGACAATGAGGGCGCTTCATGGTCTGCACCGACGGTTGCAACGTCCTATTCCGTTCAGGACCACCAAACTATTGCTTCAGCACCCTATCCCGCTGCATTACACCAAACAACCTGGGTATTCTGCATCAATGGAAACTGGGAAGCCCCACTGTGCTCAACGAGTTTTGATGGTGGCAATACATGGAGTCCAGAAGTACCTGGAGCCCCGCTGGGTTGTGGTAGTGGAGGATTGTCTGCTCACTTAGAAGGTGCTGATGATGGGAACTTCTACCGCGGCAATCCAAGTTGTGATTCTCAAGGATATGCGATTTACAAGAGCGATGATGGTGGATACACATGGAGTGAGCATGTGCTTCCAACTGAAGAAAGTGGTAAGGCCACCACTTGGAATGCTGAGGAAGCACAAGTTGGAGTTGATGAAGAGTCAAACGTCTACGCGATGTGGATGGGTGCTGATAATATGCCATACTTTGCTTATTCACGTGACCAAGCTGAAACTTGGTCAGATGCAATGATGATTGCACCCCCAGCCGGACTTTCTGGAACCGGATTCCCAGTTGTTACGGCTGGCTCCGAAGGCCGCGTAGCCTTCGGCTATGTTGGAGTCATATCAAATGGAAGTGGAACTGAGGCTTGGCATGGTTACATCACAACAGTTACTGATGCGTTCAGTGATAACCCGCTATTCACCACTGTCCAAATCACCGAAGAAAATGATCCAATTGATGACTTGGATGATTGTGGCTACAATCGATGCGGTGGACTTGGTGATTTCTTGGACATGCGAATCGATGTCCAAGGCAGAGTGTGGTTCGCACTCTCCCACAACATTGCAGGTGACATAGGAATTTTCGCCTCACTTACCGAAGGACCTACTCTTCGTGGAACACTAGAACCACTACCGCCAATTCCTGCGGGTGGTCCCTCAACCGTTGGACTATGAACTAGAATAGGATTTTCTGCTCAAACAAAACATCCTGTAGAAAAGAAATACCCGCTCAGTTCGCCCATCAATCGTCAAGTTGGTAACAGCAGTCGGCCACAAGTCTTCATCATCGCAGGTAGTTGTCCCAGAAGCACCCTGCTCATCTCCTTTGCCCTAAAATACAAAGGCTTGGCAAGTGATTGATAAGGGGCGAGGTTGATGTGACTCGCCTCTTCTGGCCATAGTATGCAGCCCTCAAATGGCGGATACCCATTAACTGGGACCAGCCATCCTTCAGCAGCAGTTAGGCCTCTGCAAATACCGATTCAAGCACAACATGCAGTTGGGGCGGCCCCGCCTGGTTACACATACATCATGCCAGAAGTCAATCCTCTTTCTCCACCTCCTACAGACCTACAACTCATCAGAGTTAGTAAACCATGGAAAATATATGGCCGGATGCTCGGCACTGTGATAGTTGCTACTTTCCTTGCCCAACTAATTTTTTTGATACCCTATGGGGTTGCCTTAAATGACCCATTCATGTCAATTTGCGGAGGTATATGTGCCGCTCCTTTCGTGTTTCTTCTAACATTTTTCAGACGACCGAAACTAGTCCACCTTCAACGAGCAGTTCCTGATGAACTTGGCACAAATGTACATCGGTTAGCGATGGGTGGCTCCCTCCAAACACCGGCAAAAACTCGCTTTGCTCATCACATAGTAAGGGACGACTCACTTCTTGACACACCGCCAAGTAAGACTGCTTGGATGGTGTTCGCAGGACTTCTAGTTATCACAACATTTCTCACTGGACTTTACTTCACATCTGAGGCTGGTGCTATTGTAGCAATATTGTTATTCATTATCATTGGTATTCCAGCTTGGTTACTTGGATTCTCAATCCCAGTCGTTGCATGGTGGTCTTGGTGTACAAGACGTCTAGGACTTCATACACGGCAGCGTGAAGCGGAATCATGGCTAGTAGCAGGAATGCTTTCAGCGATTCCAGCGCTAACAATCAACTCAATGCTATTCCCAATTATTGCAGGGGTTTTCTTTTCAGATAATGTCGTTCAATTACTCATGCCGGTGATATCTGCGCCATTCGGTGAGGAAATATGCAAAGGCCTATTTGTGCTCGCATTCGCCTCATCTATAGATTCACCGAAGCGGGGTTTCCAGATTGGGTTCACTGTTGGCCTTGGATTTGCTATGCTTGAAAACCTAATCTACATTCTATCGTCTACATTTGGTGGACCAATTGCATTCACACTAACTGCGCTTGTACGCGGAATAGGTTCTATTCCAGGTCACGCGTTTTGGACAGGACTTACAGGCACTGGCCTAGGCTGGTTCTTAATGAAAAGAAAGGCAAGGGATAGACAGAACATGCAAATTCCAGAGAATATATCTGAACCTTCTGAGGATCAGCAACTTGAGTGGAAGCTTCTTGACCCAAAGAGTGGAGAATTTGTCGGTTCAGATACCTCAGAACAAGCTGTAGTTGCACCAGCAACTGAATTACTCGGGGAATTCCGTTTACCTCTTCTTGAACCATATACCGTAAAGCATAGTGAAGCAAGGATACCTATTCCTAAACACCCGTTAATTGGTTTAGCACTAGCGATTGCAGGACATGCATTTTGGAATGGTACATTAACCGTCATTGAATTAATTGGAATTGCAGCTGATTTGAGCGATGGGCAGATATTCGCCCTTTCTCTACTGTGGTCTGGGCTACTCGTATGTGGTGTACTATTGCTTGGAAGAGAAATCATCCGCTCAGTCATCGCTTCTCCGGATTCAGTTTGAATGCCGCGTGGCGTACACTAACTTTCGCGCGAACGCGCGGCTCTAGGTTTATTCAGTAGTCACATTCTTGAACTAAACCCGTCGGCTGTGGTTTTAATTGAGGAGGCGGTATTGTTGGTAATTGAATACTTACTTGGCGAGGTTGAAATCGCAGCCTCTGACATCTCCGAGATTGTTGGCGGCCTTGATAATACCAATCTAATCATTTCAATTTCACTCATTGTTTTACTGACTGTCGTATCAAAGGTGCGGAACATCTTGGATGGCCCAGGTATTGCAACTGCAATCATTCTTGGTACAATCGTCGGTGTCTTTGGTCACTGGACTTGGTTAGTCATTCTACTTGGGTTCCTTTCAGCCGGTTCTGCAGCTACCAATTGGAAATGGGAGGAGAAATTAGCAAAGGGATTTGCTGAATCAGAGGATGGGCATCGAGAATGGTCCAATGTTGTTGCAAACGGTGGAGTTCCAGGAGTTATCGCAATCATTGCTTTCTACAACCAATCATGGGACTCTATGCTACCGATTTATGGTGCGGCAATTGCTGTTGCAGCAGCAGACACATTTGCTAGCGAATTTGGATGTTTAGACCCACGGGTCCGAATGATTACTACAATGAAGAGTTGTGAGCCAGGTGTAAACGGAGGCTGGAGTCCTAATGGTCAGTTAGCAGCATTTCTAGGTGCTCTAATTATCGCAATTCTAACTTGGTCCTTAGGATGGGTTCTACAAGGTGGGAGTACAACTGGAGCGATTCCTTTCGTCGCCGTAGTAACCCTTGTAGGTTGGCTCGGATGTCAAATTGACAGTGTGCTAGGTGCTACACTTGAAAATCGGGGTCTAATCGGTAAAGGGCAAGTTAACGCTATTTCAATTGCTTGTGGTTCAATCATCGCTTGGCAGTTGTTCTTCACTCTTGGCTGGCCTGCTTGAATTTTTACAGTCTAAACTCATCTTGACAGAAAAGCGCACCCTAGGGTGCGGGCAGGTTGAAGAGAGAGAGCACGCCACGCCGAACCAATGACTGCAGTTCAACCTGCAAGCCGCTTTAGCAGCGTATTGATTGTGCTTGCACTGATTGCAGTCACACTGTCTGCGGTATCACCCGCTCCAGCAAGTGCCCAAGAACCGGGCCAATACATTCCGACTGGACCGGGACTAAATTGGACAATGCCAGACACTCACATGCTTTTTGTCAACGGAACTGAAGGACAAGACAACCCTGTCAATTTGAATCGCGAGTACCCATATTTCACTGGAGAGCCACTTTTCCGAACCTTCAACCTTGGCACGACAACTGTAATTGAAGTAGAGTCAGAACCAGCAGTTGAAACAGTTGTACTTTCAGGCGAAGCTGATGTTTTTGTTTACTCATCACTTGTCTCAGATACGCCTGGTTGTCTCCTTGAATCGATTGTACCTGGTGCTGGGGCAACCTCATTCACAATTTGGCTGGATGTTGGTACAACAACAGTAATTGACGGTGAAGAGACAGATTCTGAGGTAATGCAAGACGGCTGGGAACAGCCTACTGAATTTCATGTCAATAGCACTTACAGCAATGTCACACTTGGAGAAGGGGATGTTGTCACACTAACAATCCAAGTCACTCATGGCTGCTCATCCTCCCAAGGGAGAGTGTACTGGGATGCTTACCAATCTGCTACAAGGGCTGTACTTTCGGGTGAAATGTTACAACCCGAATTGGAAGTAAACGCTGATGCAAATGGCATGGTGCGAATTGAGTTCACACCAATTAGCCCATGGGGGGGTGAGGATTATAGTTGGCAATTCATCGATATTGTTGGCCCACTTGGTGGTTGGGAAGAAGCACGACATCTCACAACTAAACCCGCTGAAGATAGTCACGTTGAACATTTTGAGATACCTCATGGGAGCAGATTAGTGGAAGCAAATCGTACTGCATTAGTTTGGGTATCAAATGCTACGCTAGAACCAGGAAAATACATGGTTGACTCTTGTTTTATTCTAACGGCTGGTGATTATAATGAAGATTGTGATTCGGAAGATTCAGACCACATAGTTGCTGTTTATAGGTTTGAAGTGACATCTCAAGACAATGCAATCGCTGGCTCTGGTTGGTTTTGGCTAGTCTCAATTTCAACTTTGTTGGGATATCTTGGAATGCGTCTGAAAAGTGGATTGTTACCTTGGCCCACACTAGTTCTCTTACTTGTTCTAGCACTTTCTTCAATGGCTCCTGCTGCTACTTTGCCTTCACTAGAGTTTGGCGCTACAAGAGATGATTCATCTGCCCCAACCTTTTCTCTCCTTCAACATCCCTCTACTGGTGAAGAATCAGTTTCCCTAAGCGACCTATTGTCTGGTCATGATGCTGTTGTGTTGGGTGTATTCACCTCAGGCTCTCCTAATGCCGAGCAACAAAAAAGGGATTTCGACAATGCTAGTGAACGACTCGGAGATTCTGTTGCTTTCGCACAGATAGCGACAGGTGAAGGTGTACAACCTACCGACCTTGACTATTACGCCGATTTACTCAATAGAAGTTGGCCGCTACTAATTGATGAATCAAAAGGTGAGGTCGCAAATCAATTACCTTCTGGAATTGCTGATGGCGTTATTATTATTGATTCAGCAGGATTCATTTCAACTTCATCTTCAGGATCAATGTCAGACCAAAGAATTGTTGAATCGGTTGAAAAGAGCATGAAAGGTTCAGACCAGTCAATGCTCAATCTATTCAATCTCCTGATTCCAACACTCATTGCATTACCACTTCTCATTCTTGCATTCCCAAGAAAGCGTATGGATGTTCCAGATACCCCTCTTCCTCCTTTCGCTGGAGTTGGTGGCACAGTTATGGCGGCAAGCATTGGGTTTGCAATTTGGAGCATACCGGTTGCAATTCTCTCACTTGTTGCCGGTGGAATCTGGCCGTTTGTAGAACTTGCATTAGTAATATGGCTTGCTTGGCAAGGCCTTAGTCTAGCGATTCACAGCGAAGTACACGAAGTAAATTTCATCGCTTCAGAAGTGCATAAAAGAATGCCTGAGTCTTACCGTGAATGGAGATTAGGGCCAGACTTTACGAGAGATGTGTTGCTAGGTCACTGGCTTGCTTGGTTGTCATGGTTAGCATATCCGCTGATGATTCCTCAAGGAATTGGTTCAGTTGCTGCAGCTTCTCTTACTGGCCTAGTTATGTCCCCTGTGATGTTGGTTTTCCATTGCCTAGTTGCTGGTTTTGTGGTGCTAATTCTTCGCGGAATTGCATCCATCGGCGGCCCATTTTCAAGACTACTTGGTTACCTTGGACATACTGAGAGTCCACGCTTGTGGGGTTGTTTGCTAATTGGTATGGCTGTCTGGTGGTTCGTTTGGTTGTTGATAGGGCCTATAGGAAATGCACTTCTCACTTGAGAGTTATTTTTTCTGAAAATAAGTGTTTTCAAAATAGATACTTCGCGCCTACGCGAGCGTGGGGAGTTAGATAGAACTGTAATTGAAGTGAATTTAGCCGATATTATCAAGAACCCTGAAATTTAGGCTAGCGGTTAATGTTGACAAAATCAATTGTTTGGAGCCCTAGTAGAGTACGAATGCTGAATGAATGCCCCCGAAGGTATGTCCACTTTCATGTGGTAGGAAGTGGTGGATGGCCAGGTGGACCACGATCTAAAGTTCCAAAGGTTGCCCACGCGTGGCAACTTGGAAACAGAAGAAATCAAAATGATTTGATGTTACGTGCGGTGGGTGACGGTGTCAAAGATTGGGTCTTAATGAAATACCGCGGTGAGGAATGGTCAGAAGTTCAAGCGAAAAATGAGATGACTGCGCGACTTAGGAATAATCTGAAAAATAGTAGTGGAGAAATTGATGATGGCCTTGTCAACAAAATGATTAGTGAGGGGTTCCCTCGAATCTCAGCCCTAGATAGAGCACCACTACTGTCTCAACTTAGCGGGAAACATGTAGATGAGTGGATGCCTCTTAATCGCTTAGAAGCGCACTGGGTGGGAAATTCTAGAGTGTATACCGTTCCAGATCTGATTGCAAGAATTGGAGAGAAATGGCACTTAGTGCGTCTTTCATCCCAAATGTGGAGTCGTGTGCCTTCTGAAATTCAACAATTAGAATTGGGTGTAATGTTGAAGTGGGCTCTTGAAGAACCAAGTCTGCCAGATTCAGTTGAGCAATTTGTAATCCACCGAATCGGTTGGGTAAACCACCGTTGGCTTGGATGGAGAAAACATGGGAGTGCTGTTTGGAAAGATGCTAGCCAAGTGATGTTAGCACATGACCTCAAGGAACTGCGATTCATTCACTCAGCAAATCGAGAAGATGTCGATTTGGATAAACTAGCAGCGAATGGTACAAAGAAAAATTGTAAAAATTGTGGTTTTCGTAATGAGTGCCCGTCATCTGCTACTCTTCTTTGAAAAATCAAGAGGATCTCTGAACACAAGGGTAGCGTCTATTTCGGCCCACTGAAAGCCCATTCATTCACCAATTCTGAAGCAATGGGTGTTATGCGCTAACCCTTTACTTCAATGTTAAACAATCTGAATAGGGTTACAAATCATTGTGGATTGTCCAAACATAATATCCTGCGCAACAATGAATAACAAAACCAATTATTGACCATCATGCGTAAGGAAGTGTTAGCGCCCCTCATCGTTTTGCTAATGTTAGCAGCGGTGGGTGGATATATGATAATGAATAATGTTGTAACTGTACCAAATGATACAGATAACGGTGATGGAACTTATGTCCAAACAAATTCTGATTTGCCTGAATGTGATTCTGCAACACAAGGGAGGCTGTACTATGTCGCTTCCACTTCAGGATTTGAGGCGTGTACATTCGTTGGTTGGACGTCTGTTGATTTGACTGGCCCTGATGGTGAAATAGGACTCCCTGGTTCTGATGGAGCAGACGGTGCTGATGGAGCAGACGGGATTGATGGTACCAACGGAACGAATGGTATTGACGGAGTTGATGGCACCAATGGAACGAATGGGTTTGACGGAGTTGATGGAGCGGATGGACAAAATGGACAAGATGGTGACGATGCAGATTTGGTCTACATTTCTTCTTTGGAAGAAAGAATCGCCAGTCTTGAATCTGATTTGGTCAATGCAACAACTTGTCAACTAGTCGCTTGGGGTAAGTGCCCTAATGAAATTCTATCCAGTTTTAATAATCGTGCTGATTTTTCAGGAATGTCACTGGTAGGAATTGATTTGAGGGGTGCGGATCTAAGATACGCTAATCTGAGTAATGCAGACCTATCCTACGCTGACCTTTCCAATGCGGATCTAAGATACGCTGATTTGAGTAATGCAGACCTCTACAGGGCAGACTTGATCCGTGCGCGTCTTGCCGCCGCCGACCTTACCAATGCGTATCTTAGGAACGCCGACCTGACCAATGCGTATCTTAGTAACGCCGACCTTAGCAATGCGGACCTCAGATACGCCGACCTTAGCAATGCGAACCTCAATTACTCCGACCTTAGCAATGCGGAACTCCACAGAGCCGACCTTAGCAATGCGTACCTCAGATACGCCGACCTGACCAATGCGCACCTCAATTACTCCGACCTCAGCAATGCGAACCTCTATCAAGCCGTCCTTACCAATGCGGACCTCAGATACGCCGACCTGACCAATGCGTATTTCGGAAACGTCTTTCTGACCAATGCGGACCTCAGATACGCCGACTTGACCGATGCGAGCTTTTACCTCGCCTTCCTGAATGGCGCGGACCTCTATGCCGCCGACTGTACCGATGCGTACTTCAGCTACGCTGCAATCAGCGGTGCGAACTTTAACTCGACCGACCTGAAGTTCGCTGATTTTACCGGTGCTACCGGTACTACCGGTGCTACATTCTCCAATTCATATTGGCACCAAACTGAATGGACTGATGGAGTCAAGTACGACTCGAATCAAGGATGATAAATTCATTACAACGGCACGTTGGGGTTTAGACCCTTATGAACGCCTGAAGTAAAGGGCCCCCATTCATTCATTTTGAATAAAAGGGCACCCTATCATTCGGTCTCATCAGTGTATTCAGTGATCCGAATCCCGAGATTTCCTCGACGTGCCTTACGCTGCATAATCCGGTCCATTTTCTGATGAAAAACTGCTTCTAAATCAACTTCCATCGCCAATGCATTGCCAAGTGTCAGAATAAACACATCTGCCAACTCTTCTGCAGCTTCTTCCGCCGGCTTACGCTTTGTTATCGCCGCCGACAACTCCCCTAACTCTTCAATCATTAGAGCAAGGCGGTAACCCATATCGTGACCATTATTTTCTGGACTGGCAAAATCATGTTTAGCATGGAATTTAGCAACCCTGCACATCATCGTCTCCCACGACCCATCCGGTGAGCCAGTTTCTTCCAACCCTTCCTGATTTGGGTGTGCCATCCACTCATTCACGTCACGTGCGCGCTCGCTCATACCCAACCCTCCTTGTGGTCGGGTGAAAATCATTCGTGTGCGATAAGGGAGGTCAAACACTGCCAGATTATGCCACGCATATCGGCCGCTTTAGCCTCAACAGAGTCGTGGTCTATGGCAGCATTAGCGTCCCCTGGAGTCTTTCCAGCGGCCCAGTTACTTGAGGCAATTAACCCAACATGAGGGATTCCAGTTTCAGCAATTAATCTAGCCTCTGGAGATATTGTCATACTTGCTGCTGTAGCACCTAAGCGGGAGAAAGCCTCAATTTCTGCAGGTGTCTCAAACTGTGGCCCGTTCACATGTGAAACCACATGGTCAAGGGTAAGTTCATCGTCACTTTGCGCACTAAGAATTGGTCGTAAAAGGTCACGGAGGTCACTAGGATAGTGGTGTGTCATGTCTGCGTGGTGTGCATCTTCTTCTGAGAAAGTCACAGGCATACTCACTAAATCAAGCGTGTGTTCTGCCATTCCAACTATACCTGGAGGGAAATGTGGGTCAATCGCTCCCACTGATTGGATTGAAACGATTACATCGGGATTACAGGCTTGTGCCGCCTTCACATTTGCGTGATAATTAATCAAGTGAGGCGGCGTTGTTTTGCCATCTCCGTGATGACGGTGAACGATGAAAATCTTGACTTCACTCAACTCAGACTGTCCGTTGAGAGTCATTACCTCAAGAGGCACATCACCGTAATCAGTTTGGGCAACTAGTGAATCAGTCGTTGATACTGAATAACCTGTGTTACCAAAATCAGCATCAGCAACCAGTTGCTTCATGCCAGTACCGCCGATAACGGCGATACGTTTCATCCAACATCACCTCACTCGCTAAGTCTTGCAATTAGGTCTGCTTTCTTTCCACCAACAGGCTTTCCTGCTGCCTTGAGGAGTTCTTTGAGTTCTGGTACCTTTAGAGATGAAAGGTCTTGTTCATCAGCACTATCATCGGAATCATCGCTTGAGTCCTCAGGCTCTGCTTCGGCCTCTGAATCTTCAGCAGGCTCTGAATCATCGGAATCCTCTGAGGATTCATCTTCATCTTCTGAACTGTCATCATCGTCTTCACCAGCCAGTGCCTTCTCAAGAGCCGCTTCCTTCTTGGCTGCTTTTTCGGCATTCTCGCGCTTTTCTTCTTCATGAATCTCATCAAGAGTTGGTCCGTCTTCAACAATTACTCCAGATTGAACTAACTGTACCTTGCGAATCATTACGGTTCGTGTTGGTTGAATAGTCTTGATTGCATCAACAAGTGAGGTTTCAACGGCTCCACTTAGAAGAGAATTCTGAACTTCTAACCAAGTAGAACGAGCAGTAAACTGAAGCAAAGTGTCTCGCATCAATTTTCGCATCTGACTTTTCTGACTTGTCTTGATGCGATTGGTTGCAACTACAACTGGTTTTACTCGAATGTAATATCCATCAGCAGTTACGCAATCGACTACATCATCCACCTTTCCACTCATTCTGCGGATTTGACGGCGGACGTAATCACTCTGTAGTGCATGTCCAATATACTCGGTTAGAGCATCTTCGCCACGAGTGTCAATAACACGGAATCTGAGCTTGACGTGCATCTTTGAAAAATCGCCATCAACATCATTTTGGGTAGTTTCATAGATTCTACCAATCAAATGTTCTGGGGTTTCGCCAAGTGTTTCTCCAATGACCTTGAATTGCCAAGGCTGTCGAGGTGCACGGATGGTGAACCACCGCTTTGACTTCCACTTATCTCTCTGTTTTCTCGCTGCTGCGCGTGCTTTTGCTCCTTTTGCGGCCATTATCAAACACCTGTGGTCTTACGGGGGCTACCCCATTAGCGTCCCGCCGACTTTCAAGCAGTATTTGAACGGGCCGGCTCACCCCTAAGGTGGGAAAATAAGTATCCATTCAGGAGATGGACTATTTCCTGATAAAAATCCTTAGTATCGACTTTCAATCAATATTTGCAATATAGGCCGGCATTGTCATTTATCGTATCGCGCCGGCCAAACACAATGGCACTTCCTATCCACCGCCTCGAGTGGACAGTTCACGCATCCGGTGTTAGCGATATTGATGTAATTGCAGACTCATTATCTTGGTTAATTGGCGATGAGGAATTCGTTGAAGTTGAAAAAACCCAATCATACCACAATACACCGATGTACATCGTTCACGCTGAGGCAAAGAAACGGTCTGATGCCCGCCGATCTCTACCACGTTTAGGCAAATCATTACTTGACGAACTCTCAACAAGTATTGAAGGTCGAATTGATGAAGAAAACTGGCTACATCTGAGACTAAAGTTAGACGAACTTGTATGTGGGAACCCTACCCTAACTAGCCCTCACAACCCCTGTGAGAGTGTAAAAGGAAGAATGAAACTTGAGGTTTATCCAGGGGACATTGTAGAAGAAGTGGCACACCGATTATTGACTGAAGCGTCTGAAATCGCAACGCGAAAAGGTCTACCCGAAATCTCTAACTCAGACGATGCTAATGATTAACTTCATAGAAGAGTGGCCTGCACCATAGGTTGAGAGGAATTACGATGACTCACGTAGTAACCACCGCATGCGTTGACGCGAAGTACCAAGAATGTGTGGCAGTTTGCCCTGTTGAAGCATTTAGAGAAGCCGAAACTTACCTTGTAATCGACGCTGATGAGTGCATTGATTGTGGTGCTTGTATTCCAGAATGTCCTGTTGAAGCAATTTTTGCTGACACAGATGTTCCTGCTGAAGAAGAGGCTTGGATTGACCGCAATGAAACCGAAGCGCTTGATTTGCCAATCGCTGAAGGCGATTCACCAGTTCTTGCTTGATGCGAAAACTGATCCTATCAATATCTCCTGCCATCCTACAATGGCCGCCCAAAACTAGTTGCTTCATTGGGTGGTGTAATCTAGCAAAGCGGGGGCTAAATAAGTGTGGAAATGACCAAGTTTTGGCAAGAATATGAGCATGATGAGCCCTTTTGGAATCCTCAGGTGAAGGCTGCGAGCGGACTAACCATCACATTTCTTTTGGGTGCGGCAATAATCTCACTTTCTAGTGGTAACGACTGGTTCTTCGTGAACGCGATAATGATGGGTGTCGTGTTTGTCATTCTTGGCTACATCCATCATCATGTGAGATTGAACAATGCCACAATTTGGGCGCTTTCAGGTTGGTGCGTATTGCACATGGCAGGGGGACTAATTCCGGTTCCTGCAACATGGCCGATTGAAGGTGACATCCAAGTTCTCTATAGTTGGTGGTTGATTCCTGATTATCTGAAGTACGACAATATTGTGCACGCTTACGGTTTTGGCGTCACGACCTGAGTCTGTTGGCAAGCGCTAGCGGTGGGATTCAAGAGAGCAGGCGCGACCCTACACCCTACTTTCGGAATGTTGCTACTGTGATGGGATTGCAAATGAATGGGAGCCATGTTCAAGAGATTTGTTAGAGAGTATGGATACAATGATGTTCGCGCTAATAACTGATGCACAATACAAGTTGCCGCAGAACGCTCCTGATGGCGTTTATTCACCTGCAACTGAGTAGAACTATGGTATTATCAATGGGTCAAGGTTCTTGACTCACAAGGGTCCGCGCCAAGACACCATCCTTTGAGACGGCAAAAGCGTCAAAACCTCGCTGCCATTGTGAGAAGTCATGCGTAAGGAAGTGATTGGAGCCGGCCTCGTTTTACTAATGTTATTGGCAGCGGGTGGGTATCTGATGCTGAACAACGATGGAAACGACCCAAATTCACCCGGTGATGGTGATGGAACTGGTGACAATAACAACCAAATTGGTAACGAATGGGACGTCTACTATGTCCAATCCGGAGATGACCTGCCATTGTGCAATTCTGACACCAATGGTCGACTCTATTATGTTGAAGCTGATGCTGGATTCCAGACCTGCACAAGTATCGGTTGGACCTTTGTTGACCTGACTGGTCCTGCGGGCGCTGACGGCTCTGATGGCGCAGATGGCGTGAACGGAACCGAAGGTCAAGATGGCATGGATGGAAATGATGGGATTGGTGGTCTCACAGCCCTCGCAATCACCACCCCAGAACCTTCAGGCGCAAACTGCGTAAATGGCGGAGTGAAAATTGATGTCGGACTTGATGATGACGAAAGCGGCTCGCTTGAAGCCAGCGAAATTGACTACTCCACATTCGTCTGTGACGGTGCAAGTGGCCAAGACGGTGTGGATGGTGAGGACGGTACGACTGGCCAAGATGGTACGAACGGAACTGACGGAACCAACGGAAGTGGATCACCAAACACCATGCTGACCAGCATTTCATCTCCTGCGGCATCATTGGAATGCGTCGCTGGTGGGCGGGTTATGATGCAAGGTCTTGACAACGGAGATGGTGGCGGAACCACCCAGAACGGTATTCTTGAATCTGGCGAAGTTGACTACACAACCACCTATTGTAGCAAGTATGTTGTCAGAATGGTGGATGATATCTACGGCGGGACATACAGCAGTAACCTCGGATCTTACATGGAAATATTAGTCGGTGATACACTCTACTTCAGTGCGTATGACGGAAGCAGCAACGTTGAACTGTGGGCGCATGATACCTCAACCTCCTCAACCTGGCAAGTGGTTGATATCTACAGCGGGGCAGGCGGCAGTAACCCCGGATATAGCATGGCGATATTAGTCGGTGACACGCTATACTTCAGTGCGATTGGCGGTAGCAGCGGTAACGAACTGTGGGCGCATGACACCTCCAACTCTTCTACCTGGCAGGTGGCTGACATCTACAGTGGGTCAGGCGGCAGTAGCCCCGGAGGATACATGGAGATATTAGTCGGTGACACGCTATACTTCAGTGCGTATGGCGGAAGCAACAACGCTGAACTGTGGGCGCATGACACCTCCAACTCTTCTACCTGGCAGGTGGCTGACATAAGTGGGGCAGGCGGCAGTAGCCCCGGATATAGAATGGCGATATTGGTCGGTGACACGCTCTATTTCGATGCGTCTGATGGTAGCAGCGGCAGAGAACTGTGGGCGCACGACACCTCAACCTCCTCGACCTGGCGAGTGACTGACATCTGGAGCGGGTCAGGCGACAGTAACCCCGGAAATTACATGGAGATATTGGTCGGTGATACGCTCTACTTCAGTGCGTATGACGGTAGCAGCGGCCACGAACTGTGGGCGCACGACACCTCCAACTCCTCGACCTGGCAAGTGGCTGATATCTACAGCGGGTCAGGCAGCAGTAACCCCGGACAATTCAGTAGCAGCGGCACCGAACTGTGGGCGCACGACACCTCCAACTCCTCGACCTGGCGAGTTGCTGACATCGACAGTGGGTCAGGTAACAGTTATCCCGGATATTACATGCGGACAATATTGGTCGGTGACACGCTCTATTTCGGTGCGAATGATGGTAGCAGCGGCTACGAACTGTGGGCGCACGACACCTCAACCTCCTTGACCTGGCAGGTGGCTGACATCAACAGTGGGTCAGGCGGCAGTAACCCCGGATATAGCATGGATATATTGGTCGGTGATACGCTCTACTTCAGTGCGAATGACGGTAGCAGAGGCCAAGAACTGTGGGCGCACGACACCTCAACCTCCTCGACCTGGCGAGTGACTGACATCTGGAGCGGGTCAGGCGACAGTAACCCCGGAGAATACATGGAGATATTAGTCGGTGACACGCTATACTTCGACGCGGACGACGGCAGCAACGGCCGAGAACTGTGGGTCATGGACATCGAGCACAGCATCACATACGACTGATGAAGGCGGTTGAAACCATAAGTTCGGATTCACAAGGATTCAGACGCACAATGGTCCGCACTGAGTTCACCTCTCTTTTCTGCGCATTAACAATGATGCCACAGCGATGACAACAATAGGTGAGAAAATACCGAATCCTGGGACATACATCTTTTCACTATATCCATCCGTGTCCGATTCATTTGTGTTCAATTCTTCCACTGGGCACTCTCCGCCACTTATGTCAAAACTTCCTTCATCATGCCAAGAGACTTGAGGTGGGTAGTCATCGTAGTAAAAATCATCCAAAATGACATTCACCGTGAAATTACCACATGGGAATTGGAATTCGGTGAACAGTTTACCTCTTGTCGTACCATTATCTGCAGCCACACTACCAGTCACATCTTCACAGAAAAAATTGTCACTACTGTACGTACGATAAAGTCCAACAAACCCTCCCCCAACAGTCTGATACCCATCTGCTGCATAAATTCCACTGACATGACACTTCCCGGATAATTCATGGACTTTAACTCCAGTTTCATTTAGAGTATTTACTTGCATTGCAACACCGCTCGTTCCGGACCCATAATGCCATTGATATTGGAAATCAACGCTTAGGTTACTTGCATTCTGATTGAGGATTGATAATGTCAACCAGTCCTCAATCAATAAGGCGCAATGATCACCTGAACCATTGATGTTGGCGCTGTTACTTACTGTGCTCCAGAAGTGACCCCCGGATTCACAATCCAGTTGTGTCATATTCCAAATGTCAATAATCGAACCATTTCCTCCAACGAAAGAAAATTCACCATTGACATGTTTGTCAACACCAATCATTTCAACAGACAGGACATATTCTCTGTAAACTAGTTTTTCTAGGTTCAATGTGACATTAGTTGATGCCCATCCCGGACCATGCAGGGATGTATTCATTTTGGCGTATTCATCAAGTGTGACGATTCCTTGATTCACCAACTCTCCTTGACCTGTTGGTAAGCTGTATGTTTGACTGATATCGATTTTGAGTTCCCATTCAATTTCATATTCATTGTCAGAGAGATTATCTGCCCAAAACATGAGGGTATGAATAATCCCATCTAATGAATCTTGGTGGACACCGAGCATGTTGCCCGATTCATTGTAAATAGTTTGATTCTCATAAGTGACATTCACAGACTCATCCACATCTGTGTATTGAATCCCAACCTTTTCTAATAAATTAGTATTTGACTCAGCAGGCTGGCCAATTATGATTGAAGCGATTAATGACACTAGAATTAGGAAGGTCAACAGAATTGAATGGCTCAATGTTCTTTTCATAATTCTGATAGGTTCATATTTCTATAAATAAGTTATTCCAAGGCGATTAGAAAAACTAATTTATTTCCAAACCACAGGATTCAGCCGTCAAACCCAAAGTCATCAATACACTGCGAATCTTTACCTAATCAGAGTGTTTTGGCACCCGTCGCAATGACTAAGCGTGGTTATTCTCTGCATAATTCATGTCTCTAGACACTGGCGATACTGGTTTTATGCTGGTAGCCACCGCTTTGGTAATGATAATGACACCCGGATTGGCCTTCTTCTATGGCGGCCTGGTGAGCAGAAAGAACGTTCTCGCAGTCATGATGCAGTCGTATGTATCGATGGGTGTGACGACGATTCTGTGGGTAACTGTCGGTTACTCATTATGCTTCAGCGGCGGCGCGGGAGGAATCATCGGGAATCTGGATCTCATGTTCCTGAAGGGCATCAGTCCGAGTGACCTCTCCGGCACCATGCCGACCCTGTTATTCGTTGTCTACCAAATGATGTTCGCGGTTATCACGCCGGCCCTCATCACCGGCGCCTTCGCCAATCGAATCACCTTCAAGGCCTACCTCATATTCTTGGTCGCTTGGCAACTATTCGTCTACTTCCCCTTCGTCCACATGATTTGGGGCGGAGGCATGTTGGCTGATTGGGGTGTGCTTGATTTCGCCGGCGGCATCGTGGTCCACGCTTTGGCTGGAATGGCGGCACTGGCCAGCGTCCTGTACGTAGGAAGCAGGCAGAATGAGGACGAGGGTGCGCACAACGTCCCATTCGTGGCGCTAGGAGCTGCGCTCCTCTGGTTCGGCTGGTTCGGCTTCAACGCCGGCAGTGAATTAGCGGTTGATGGAATCACCGCGCTCGCCTTCATTAACACGCAGATTGCGGCTGGATTCGCAGCCATCACATGGCTCCTCATAGCCTGGCACTATGACGAGAAGCCATCTTTCGTTGAGATGCTCATAGGCATGATTGCTGGATTGGCCACCATAACGCCAGCGGCAGGCTTCGTCAGCCCACAGAGTGCCATGGTCATCGGAGTTGCAGCCGGTGTTGTGTGCTACTTTGCTGTGGTTCTTCGAAAGAAGAAGGGGTTGGACGACGCTCTCGACGTCTGGGGTGTTCACGGAGTTGGCGGTTGCTTGGGAATCATCATGCTTGGTGTACTGGCCTCCACTGAAATCAATCCAGCAGGGGCGGACGGCCTCATATCAGGAAGTTCAACTTTCTTCATGGCAGAAGTGGGTGCATTGGCTCTGGCCTGTGCGTGGGCCTTCATCTTCACCTACGGCATGCTATATGCGATTGACCAGATTACTCCTGTGAGAGTGGAAGAGGGTGATGAGGCTAGCGTGGACGAGGCACTTCACGGTGAGGCTGCGTACATCGATTAAACCCCCAAGGGTCTTCTACCCGGTTTTGGATTGCTTCTCACCTTGACAGCCATCCTTGGTTCTGCACTCAAACCTCGAAGAAATAGCGAATATAAATGAACATATTACCTCTACCTCTTCGGCATCACTCTTATCCAACTCATAATCAGATTGGTTGTTGTCAACATCACCTTCAATTTCGAAATCGTCAATCAGTATCTCTGAATCTTCTTCTTTCCAATCAGAATTCTCCCCATCTGCATTTTCAAGCATCAATCGGCGCATTCTCTCTGCAACTGTAATCAACATTATTCCCTTGTCAACATGAATTTTCTTCAACTTCATCAACTCGTCAATTTCATCCTCGCATTCATCAATTTCCGCCAAGGATTCAACACCTTCTAATCGACGCTCCATGCGATTAAATCGAATGTTCTTCCTCCGTGCGAAGAGGATTGTTGCCGGAGTTGCAATAATTATCACAATCATTTCACTTTGAACTAAACCGAGAAAAATACTCAGTGAAATCTCAATTCCACCTTCAACATATGATGAACTAAACCCTTCAGTAGGTGAGTAATAAAATCCAAGGTTCCTACCTCCATACATATTGATTGGATTCTCACTAGCATCAAACGGGTCACTACCGCGGTCATACTCAACACCATCCGGGAAGCCATCATTATCATCATCTGGGTCAATAATATCCGGGATTCGGTCTCCATCAGCGTCACCCGGTACGGAATTTGCATCCCACGGATTGAAGCCCGACTGAGCTTCTAAACTATTTGTGATACCATCTCCATCAATATCGTCATCAAAAATATCTGGCAAACTATCCCCATCAAAATCAGGACAGCCTCGCATATATTCTTCGCTATACCCAGGGACACCGGGACAATCATCAAAATTATCAGAACCAAGTTGGTCAGGGAAGCCGTCTTCATCGGTATCACTCCACGCTGTTGAGTCATTGGGAAATACATCAATAGAATCTGCCCAACCATCACCATCTGAATCAAGACAGCCGTAAATATCACCGAGATTACTCTCACCAAAATCTGTCGGGCAAGCATCGGGATGATAACCTACAGAACTATCACCGTAACCATCAGAATCTGAGTCCATTGATTGAGTAGGGTCTGTATCGAACGAATCCTGAATGTCACTCCAACCATCTCGGTCAGTGTCTGGGCAGCCTAGTGGTCCGAGGTAAGATGTACCAAATTCAAGGGGACATGAATCGTATGCTGTGCCACCTTGGTTATCCCCATATCCATCTTGGTCTGTATCTTGCCACTGAGATTTATCATCTTCAAAAGCATCCCAACGATCCGCCACACCATCACCATCACCATCCGGGCAACCTAGTCCAGTAACGGTATCTGTTGAATTACCCACCTCGTGAATACAATGGTCTGGACTGGTTGAACCAAACTCTTGATTGTCGCCATATCCATCGCCATCAAAATCACTCCATTGAGTCGGGTCATTGACAAATGCGTCCGGACTAGAACCTGCTGAATTATCGCCAAATCCATCTCCATCTACATCTGAATGTTGTGTCTTGTCGGATGGGAATGCGTCAGATGTATCTGCCACTCCATCACCATCCCAATCTGAATCTGATGACGCTGGATCAGTTGGATATGGATCATTGGCATCAGAAATCCCATCCAAGTCAGTATCAGGGCAAGCGAATCTATCAACCCAAGAATTGCCAAATTGGAAAGGACATGGATCTGTTAAATCTTCATACCCGTCGTTATCAGTATCAGTGCATCCAAATTTGCTCTCATTTGCACCATTAACCATTACTGAAAGTCGTGAAACACCAAATATCGTTGGGCATGAATCAGGTGTGGAACCACCCATATAATCACCAAATCCATCGCCATCCGAATCTAACCATTGGCTTGGGTCATTTGGTAGGTCATCTGACCGGTCAGCAACTCCGTCACCGTCTCTATCCGGACACCCTAAGTCGCCGGGCGAGGTTACATTACCCCACGCGAAACGACACTTGTCAGCCGCGTCACCATGACCATCTCCATCCATATCTGAGAATTCATTTGCATCACCATCGTCAAAGTCGGATAAATTACTCACACCATCACCGTCAGCGTCTGTGCAACCGTAAACATCCGTGGTTGAGTTCCCCCAGCTAAGTTTACATGAATCTGGCAAGTTTCCACTTGAGTTATCACCATAACCATCATTGTCACGATCTCGATGTTGGGTTTGGTCTCCAGGGTGGCTATCACCGGTGTCAGACCACCCATCTCCATCTGAATCCGAGCATCCAAACTGGTCATTTGTTGATGTCCCATGGATGATGGGGCAATTATCGTATGGGAAACTAGCACCATTGGTTATTAACATTGGATCCTCAAATCCATCATTATCATAATCAAGTGGAGAAGGATCTGAATTGTACGCGAAAAGAACAAACTCACCCGGCCATCCTGATAACCGAGAAGAACTCCATGATGAGTTACCCCAATTATCACCTAAGCCATCACCATCTGAATCTAACCATTGAGTACCCTTATTCCAAAAATCATCATTTAGATTAGATTGGCCATCAGAATCCTCGTCAGCACAACCCCAACGATCGCGCCATGAGTCACCCCAGTACCCTGTGCACGAATCAGGAAGCCTGCCAACCTGATTATCACCAAATCCGTCACCATCAGGATCATCGGATTGTGTTGGATTAAGAATGAAATCGTCGTTAACATCAGCGACTCCGTCCACATCTAAGTCTGAGGAGCCAAAATGGATTGATGTCTGGTCATTAGTGCCACCTATAGCAAGGTCCGGCATACCATCATTATTGATGTCTGTAACCGCTAGAGCGGCCATTTCACCAAATTGATCTGTTTGCCATGAATAACTAGTTGTAATCACCCCATCATCATTGATATAGATGTAAGCCCGATCACCTCCAAACGATTCTATGATGTCTAGGTCTCCATCCCCATCTATATCGGCCCAAATGGTATCTGTAGTTTTTCCTGATTTACCCAAAGTTATCTGAGTTTGGAAATTACCATTAGTATTTACAAATACTTTTGAAACCTTAGTTACCCCACCTCCCCAACTACCCGCAATGATATCCAAATCTCCGTCATTATCAAAATCTCCTGCATCAAAAGACCGCGGGTTCAGAACGGATAATATGGTTGGATTTGTATTAGAAAGTTGACCATTATTATTACTATAAATATTGATTCTGCCGGTAAAATAATCCGCAAAAATGAACTCTGGAAAACCATTTCCATTAACATCTGCCAGTTTGATATCATATGCACGGCCACCACCTGAATTCCAATCGGATGTTGAATTGAAAGCGCCACCATTATTCATGAAAACCTCCTGAACAGAGGTTGACCCATGCCCGCCAATTGCAATATCTAAATCACCGTCACCATCAACATCCCCAACAGCAACTATTGACGTTGAAATGCTTTGTGAACCGAAGGCTATTTTTGATGAGTTTTGAAAAATACCATTATTATTTAGGTAAATGTAACTAGTACCAGAACGAGCAGAGATTATATCCAAATCGCCATCATTATCCATATCTCCTAATGCAATTGCACTAGAGCTAGTATCTGAATCCCAATCAGATGTGCCGTTGTAAGTACCACCATTATTACGGAATAATTCTATTGTACCATGATTGGTGACCATCTCATTCCATCCATCGCCATCAAGGTCACCAAAAGCAATTGAATTTACATCGGCATTTGAGGTACTCTGCCAAGTGCTTTGTGAGGATAATACACTACCCCGGTTGAAGTATAACCGGACTGAATCCTCACTTCCAATTGCTATGTCAAGGTCACCATCCCCATCTGAATCTGCCATAGAAGTAGAGAATGTATAGTCAGATGCAGAACTTTGCCACGAGGAATTTCTTTGTAACTCCCCATTCAAATTCATGTAAAGTCGGTCTACTTGATTCCTGTTGCCAACCAGCATATCGAGGAATCCATCGCCGTTAACATCACCTAAACTGATATCACCTGAGCTGTAACTGCCATAACTATACCAGCCAGGAGTGGTAATTAGGCCTAATTGATGGTTAAAGAATATCTTGTTATTCTCACTAGCCGATGCCGAAACAAGATCAATGAGGCCATCGCCATTGATGTCCCCCCATTCTAAATCCGAATTCTTAACATTGGAACTTGTCTCCCAAGAATTAGTCGAACTAAATCCATTACCATTGTTTAAGTAAATTTTTATCGGGGCATTTGTAAATCCAACCGCAAGATCAAGGTCACCATCCCCATCAACATCACCAAGAGCAATACTCTTTGGCGAAGTTAAGGCTTGGGACCAAATCGCTGTTGAGGAAATTGCCGACCCCCCATTAAGGTAAATTCGCGCTTCGTTAGTTGAACAAATTGCCAAGTCAATGTCACCGTCTCCATCTACATCACCGAGTTCAACCCCGTTATATGAGGAAACCATTTGATTCCAAACTGATGAAGGTCCACCTCCCCCAGTTACCGTGTCAGACAGTACCCCATCAATTGTCAGGTAAACATCTATGTCAGAGTGTAACATTCCTTGATAATTGAGGTAAATTCTAGTGCGAGTATAGTCCGAAACAACAGCATCAGGTAAACCATCTGCGTTGATATCTCCTAGCGCTATATTGTACTGGTTTGAGCCTGTAAATTTGTTCACACGTATGAGGTCAAGGTCACCATCCCCATCAATATCAGCCCATGCAATCTCACTTGATTTCTCAGTCGTCTGTGGGTCCCAATCAGAATTTGAACTAAACGAAGGAGTCATGGATTCATTATGGCAAGGGAGATGGGCAACAGAGCAAGCGTATGGCTGAACTTCTGTCGTTGTTGGGATGGCAGGGTTGGTTGGATGGGTGTCATTTTGATTAGATACCCCATCGCCATCCCAGTCCGTATTTGTTACATTGAATGGCAGAGGCCTCTGCCACCACGTACCTGAAGCCAGGTGCATGCCACCATCTGCATAATTCAAAGTACCCTGATTATGTAAAGCCATAAAATACGCATCTTCCGGAATCAATGATTCATTGCCATATACTGTATTATTTGACCTGTCTGAAGCCATACTGAATAATATCAACGTTGAAAATATCATCAACAAAGTCAATGATAGCGCGATTGTCTTTTCATTTGAATTGGTATTTGTCCTGAGCCCAACACTTTTCCGCATGACCACGCCTATGCCCACTTAGAACTTAACCGTCGCGCCGGAAAAAAAAAACGACGCTAAAAGCCAAACTTTTCACCAAAAAAGGCTGTTGACGAGGCGTAACTTGAAAGCAAGCCAGTGAAGCGCAAACCATGGCGGATAAATGCCCACTCTCTGAGCAAGAGCAAGGGTGGCTTGATGGCGGCATTGCCGAATTCAACACCGGGCGCTACTGGCACGCCCACGAGGACTGGGAGGAGATGTGGAAGTCACTCAAGGCGAGAGAGGCAGACCAGCGATACATCCTCGGTATTCAAGGACTCATCCAGACTACAGCTTTGATGTTCCAATACGAGCGGCAAAAAATCCGAGGCATCGTCAATATGTGGGGCAAACTGACCGACAAACTAGGCACACCTGAATCACCCTTGTTCGAGAATCTTTGGTGTGTAGACATTCCGAAAGTGCTCCAAGATGTTCTCCCCTTCCTTACCGATGCAACCGCTGACGAACCCACTTGGGGACTCAATCCAAACACAGTCCAAATCTGACCGAGCCGTTGAGAAATCAAATCCTTAGGATTCTGCTTGTCATGAATCAGAAACGGTGAGGATAATAGTATCAGTTCTGCTTTCAGCACCATCATTCACCTGCAGACGGATGATGTAGGTGCCTGCCTCATTTGGTGCAACTAGCGAAGCAACTGCTTCGTCTGCATTCTGTATGTTAATTCCATCTGTTGAAGACCAGAAGTAGCGAATAAAACCTAGAGGGTAATTGTCAGGGTCATTACTGCTTGAGCCATCAAGAGAAACGGTTTGGCCTGGATTTGCAGTGATATCTGGCCCTGCGTCAGCGATAGGAGGTGAGTTCTCAGTATCAGCGGTGTCAGCATAACCAGTCACCGTAGCATTGAACTCTCCATCTGAGATGACCAGAGTGACTGAGTAATTTCCATCTTCAGCATACTCGTGTAGAGGCTCGGGAAGAATTGAGGTAGTGCCATCTCCGAGGTCCCAGAAATAAGTTAACAACTGCTCATCAACTATCTCGGTTTCAAATTGAAACACCCCCTCCTCCACTGAAGTGGGCGTCATTTCTTCGATTTGCGGTGCCTGATTCAAATAGCCATTGAGGTCTACCCAGCTAGTGGTTTGCCCACCATGCATATCTGATACCAGCACAAACACTCTCCTACCTTCATCATCAGCAAAGGTGTGTTCAACAGGGTTTCCCGAGCCGATTCGCTCAGGAGCATGAATATCGCCAAATCCTGTCTCAAAATTCCAGAAGATTGCAAGGTCATCATTGTCAACATCCTCTGCATCAACACTGAACTGGTAACCGTTCCCCGTAGGAGTTGCTTCAACGCTAGATATCGTCGGTGCTGAATTACTCATACCATCACCGAATTCTATGTGAACAGTTGTCTCATCATCTGTGACGCTCAATGCGGTGATGTGGATATCAGCCCCATCAATGCTGAAAGTACGACCTTGGGGCAATAGGAAATCAGAACTGCTGGATGTTGGTGTTTCAGGCGTGGCATCCTGAGCAGTGGCCAACCATTTGTGATACCCGTATTGTTGCTGGGGAGCGGCGTGGTTGATGATGACACCATTCAGTACCCCTAGTTGTGTGTGTCCGGGCTTGTTTGAAGAATCGGTTTCCTGCACCTCCCTAACCTCAAGGTAATAGAAATGTTCAGCAATTATTGTCTCACCATTCACCTCCTCCTCAATCATCCCAATTGACAGGCGTAGAGCATGGGAATCATCCCCTTCAAGAGGCTTTAGGGTGTAATTTCCACTCTCTGAAACGAGTTCAACTTGCTCATCATCAAGCCAGCCCATCTGGTGCTTGTAGACGGCACCGAAATGACGCCATGCCGAAGAAGAACCCATGGTGTCGTATTGATTGCCATATTGCTCAACATCACCATGTACACTACTATTGAACCGCGCGTGCGAGAGACCGAATCCGTGGCCCATTTCGTGAGTTAAGGTGTTGCGTGTGCTGTTAGTATCAGCGAAGCGCTTGACATCGCAACGCGAAGCGAGCAGTTGCACTGTGCCATCATCAGTCGTGACATTGTAGAATTGTACCCCCTGTGTTGACATGCTCCGTGTGGTCAGATTCTGTAATCCCACCACAAAACGGTCGTACTGTGTTAGATCATATCCATCGTTTGCGGCTGCTTGGTAGGAATTCTGCATTGAATATCCAGCATCATCTAGGGCATACCAGCCTGCGATAGTCCAGTTGAGCCATACCTTTCCGCCTGATACCTCAACGTACCAGTCGTTGACATCACTCATTATCGACTCAGCCTCTGTAGCACTCATCCCAGGAGTTGAACCGGTTGGATGGACGAGGATTAACAACAATCTACTTTCTCCTTCCCATAGGTCAATGGTTGCCTGAGCCTGCTCCTCAAGTTCGGTCTGGTTACCTATTGGTGGTGACGGTTCCCCTTCCTCAACAGGTTCTGTGAATACTTCATATTGACAAGAGGTGTCATTTACCTCAGCAGACGCATTATAATTCAAGGAGGATGAATCGGTGCAACCATACAGCAAGTTCTCAGTTGAATCAACAATGTCTGTATTTCTTCCACTTTCCAAGCAACCACCAAGCAAGGGTGAGATGAGCAACAAAATCACTGCAGACATGACTGCGAACTGACCTGAGGTGGTTGAATTAGCCATCTTCTTCGGCTCGTTCACACCGCTGACTCATAATAAGACCAACCTCGCTCTTGATAGAAATTGAGCACAGTATCACTTACAATTGATGAAGGCGAACGCAAATTATCCGCCGAGATCACCTACTCTTGAGAACCGCTCGAGATTCAAATCCCCAGCGACAGAGGGCGCATCGCCCTAGAGTAGAGGGCCCGGCAACATTGATTATCTGACACGTCAAGGCGCGCTCATGCGCAAGGAAATAATTGCCCCCGTGCTCGTTTTGCTGATGTTATTGGCAGCGGGTGCGTACATGATGCTGAACAACGATGGAAATGGTCCAAATTCACCCGATGATGGTGATGGAAACAACCAGATTGGTGACGAATGGGACGTCTATTATGTCCAATCCGGTGATGACCTGCCGGCCTGTGGCTCTACCACCCTCGGAAGACTGTACTATGTCGCCGACACCGCCGGATTCGAGACCTGCACAAGTGCCGGTTGGGCCTTTGTTGACCTGACTGGACCTGCGGGCGCTGACGGTGCCGATGGTACCAACGGTGCCGATGGAGTGAACGGAACACAAGGAATGGTCGGCTCTGACGGTTCTGACGGTTCTGATGGCTCTGACGGTTCTGATGGCGCAGATGGCGTGAACGGAACCACCGGCCAAGACGGCATGAACGGGGATGATGGGGCTAGTGGACTCACTGCCCTCGCAATCACTACCCCTGAACCTTCAGGCGCAAACTGCGTAAATGGCGGAGTGAAAATTGAGGTCGGACTTGATGATGACGAAAACGGCTCGCTTGAAGCCAGCGAAATAGACTACTCCACATTCGTCTGTGACGGCACGACTGGCCAAGATGGTACGAACGGAACTGACGGCACGACTGGCCAAGATGGCACGAACGGAACTGACGGCACAAATGGTGCTGACGGTGCCAACGGAAGTGCATCACCAAACACCATGCTGACTAGCATCTCGTCTCCTGCCGCTTCCTTAGGATGCACAGCTGGCGGACGGGTGATGGAGCAGGGACTCGACAATGGTGACGGCGGAGGAACCGCCCAAAACGGCGTTCTAGAATCTGGCGAGGTTGACTACACCACTACCTACTGCAGTGCATACAAAGTCTGGCAGGTGGATGACATCAACAGCGGGGGAGGCGGTAGTAGCCCCGGATATAGAATGGAGATATTGGTCGGTGATACGCTCTATTTCGGTGCGAATGATGGTAGCAGCGGCTACGAACTGTGGGCGCACGACACCTCCAACTCCTCGACCTGGCAAGTGGCTGAGATGAGAGGGTTAGCCGGCAGTAACCCCGGACAATACATGGCGATATTGGTCGGTGACACGCTCTACTTCGATGCGAATGATGGCAGCAGCGGCATAGAACTGTGGGCGCACGACACCTCCAACTCCTCGACCTGGCAAGTGGCTGACATCCGCAGCGGGTCAGGCAGCAGTACCCCCGGATATTACATGGAGATATTGGTCGGTGATACGCTCTACTTCAGTGCGTATGACGGTAGCAGCGGCCAAGAACTGTGGGCGCACGACACCTCCAACTCCTCGACCTGGCAAGTGGCTGACATCAACAGTGGGTCAAGCACCAGTACCCCCGGACAATACATGACAATATTGGTCGGTGATACGCTCTACTTCAGTGCGAATGACGGTAGCAGCGGCACCGAACTGTGGGCGCACGACACCTCCAACTCCTCGACCTGGCAGGTGGCTGACATCAACAGTGGGTCAAGCGGCAGTAGCCCCGCACAATACATGGTGATATTGGTCGGCGACACGCTCTACTTCAGTGCGTATGAGGTTAGCAGCGGCTACGAACTGTGGGCGCACGACACCTCCAACTCCTCGACTTGGAGAGTTGCTGACATCAGCAGCGGGGCAGGCGGCAGTAACCCCGGACAACACATGACAATATTAGTCGGTGACACGCTCTACTTCAGTGCGTATGAGGGTGGCGGCGGCTACGAACTGTGGGCGCACGACACCTCCAACTCCTCGACCTGGCAGGTGGCTGACATCTACAGTGGGTCAGGCACCAGTAACCCCGGACAAGACATGACAATATTAGTCGGTGACACGCTCTACTTCGATGCGTATGATGGTAGCAGCGGCAGAGAACTGTGGGCGCACGACACCTCCAACTCCTCGACCTGGCAAGTGGCTGATATCTACAGCGGGGTAGGCAGCAGTAACCCCGGATATTACATGACAATATTGGTCGGTGACACGCTCTATTTCGATGCGTATGACGTTAGCAGCGGCAGAGAACTGTGGGCGCACGACACCTCCAACTCCTCGACCTGGCAAGTGGCTGATATCTACAGCGGGTCAGGCAGCAGTAACCCCGGACAATTCA
>JYMV01013943.1_pt1 | contig 28811 bp, 20 predicted proteins | sample 338911 | NCBI WGS metagenome assembly JYMV01 (sample SAMN03354496, study PRJNA234377) | hydrothermal vent metagenome | biome: Deep sea; feature: Hydrothermal plumes at the Eastern Lau Spreading Center, Western Pacific Ocean; material: Seawater | place: Tonga | collected 2009 | depth 2000 m m
ATGTGTTGAATACTAAAAATATGATTACATTATATTTCATGATATTAGTTTTAATTAATTCGTTTAAGTCAAAAGTAGACCAGTATGTTGGTTAGATAAAATTTATGATATAAGCGTACATATTATAGCTACATATGGCTGTATTATAGCGACAAACGGAATACATAAAAATGGAATGGGTAAATACCAAAGAGGAAAAGTGAAAACTAAAACTTATTTTTACAAGATTGGAGTTACAAGGAATTACCAGTCCAAGATGTTCTTAGTTGCGTTTTTTTGATTGAATGAATTATTCGACTCTTTATAGGATCTGCTTGTATATTGTCTTACTTATTGGTTTTGTCCTTGGGGGCAAACAAATCACCAACGGCCAGACTAATCAACAAGCTATTGATTCCCTTAATACTATAATTAAGATAGCCCAGGACGATACTGTTGTTTCAAGGGCATATGTCGATCTTAGCTCTAAGCTTTTCCGTTCACACACAGATACTGTGATTGCTCTATGTAATAAAGCCCTCAGCATAATAGAACTAGGAATAGGATCATCAAGCGATAAAGAAACCACCGCTTTTTTGTTAACCAAAGCAAATGCCCTGAATAATATTGGATTGGTTTACTATCAGAAAGGCGAAATGGATACAGCTTTAAATTTTTATACAAAGAGCCTTGCAATTTCTGAAGACCAAGATGACAAGCTTGGTATATCCAGCTGTTACCATAATATTGGCTCTATATTCAAAAGCAGGGGAGATATAAAAAAGGCTTTAGAAAATTATCATAAAACTTTAAATATCTGCCAGGACGAAGGTTATAAGCAAGGTATTACAAGTGCCTTAAACAATATAGGTCTTATTTATATTAAACAGAGAGATTACAATACAGCTTTGGAGCTTTTTAATAAGAGCATGAAACTGCAAGAGGAGATGAATGACACCTGGGGTCTTATCAATTCTTTTAACAATATTGGACTTATTTACGGAAACCTGGGTGAAGAGGAAAAGGAGCTGGAATATTATGAAAAGGCCTTATTTCTAGCTGAAGAATCTGGAGACAAGCAAAATGTAGCGCGGGCCTATAATAATATAGGCCGCCTTTATAGGGATCAAGAAAAGCGGGCAAAGGCAATATATTATTTTGAAAAAAGCCTTGAGATACTTCAAGATCTAGAATACAATCTAAGCATCCCTTTTGTCCTCAATAATATTGGAGCGCTATATCTTTATGAGGGAGATATAGATAAAGCTCAGGATTATTCTGAACGTGCTTTGCTATTGTCCACAGAGATGGGATCCACGGAAAACATAAGCCAAGCAGCCGAAGTATTATCTAAAATATTGGAGCAACAAGGCAGCTATGATAAAGCGCTGGAATACCACATGCTTCATGTACAGATGCAAGACAGCTTGTTCAATGAAGAGAACACTAAGAAAATTATGCAGTTGGAGGCAAAGATGGAATATGAAAATAAGTTGCGGGAAAAAAAGAGTGAGTTGGAGAAAAAACAAGCGGTACAGGAAGAACGCCTTAAACGATATCTATACATAGGAATTATGGTCCTACTGCTCATATTGGTGGTTTCGGCAGGTGTGTTTTTGGGTCTTCGTCAACGACTTAATAACCAAAAGCTAGGGGCTGAATTATCATTTCTTAAATCTCAGATAAATCCCCATTTTCTATTTAACACCCTTAACAATATATATGCATTGGTATTAAAAAAATCAACTGATGCTCCTAATGCCGTCCTTATGTTATCTGATATTATGCGTTATATGTTACATGACTCCAATCATCATAGGGTGCTATTAGAAAAGGAAATAGATTATATTTCCAAGTTCATAAAACTCCAACAATTAAGGATTAAAAAGGATGTAAACATTGAGTTTAATATCCAAGGCGAACCGAATAAAATAAAGATCGCCCCCATGCTGCTGATCCCTTTTGTAGAAAATGCTTTTAAACATGGTGAATTACAACAAAAAGATGCGTATATTAAGATCCAATTAGATATAATTCCAGGAGAAATCGACTTTTTGGTAGAAAATATCCTTCGTGAGAAAAAGGAAAAGACTACATCTGGTATAGGCTTGGATAATCTAAAAAAAAGATTGTCCCTAATATATCCGGGAAAACACAAATTGAGCAGGAGGAAATCAGGGACCACCTATATTGGTAATTTAAAACTGCAGTTATAATGAGCTTAAAGTGTTTGGCAATTGACGATGAGCCCCTGGCTTTGGATATCATTGAAGAGTATGTAAACAAGGTGCCCTTCCTAAACCTGGCTGGTAAGTTCACTGATCCTGTAGAAGCTACTAGCGAATTACAAAAAGGGGGTATCGACCTAGTCTTCCTGGACATACAAATGCCTGGTCTAACTGGCCTTGAATTTCTCAATACATTGGAGCGAAAACCCGCTGTGATCTTTACTACTGCCTATGATGAATATGCGGTTGAAAGCTATGATTTTAATACTATAGACTACCTTTTAAAACCAATCTCTTTTGAACGGTTCCTAAAGGCCGCAAACAAGGCCAATGAAGTGCTGTCATCAGAGGGAGATGGAGCTGACACTAAGTTTATATTTATCAAAGCAGATTATAAAATCCATAAAATAGCCACTGATGACATAGCCTATGTCGAGGGTTATAAAGATTATGTGCGTATCTATACTGCTGAAAAAAGGTATGTTACCAGAGAGAGCATGAAGAACATGGTCAACGTATTGCCCAATGATCGTTTTTTGCGTATCCACCGGTCATACATCATCTCGATAGACAAGTTCAGTGCCATAGAGGGTAATATGATAACCCTGGGAGATGAGAAACTACCCATAGGCAAGTCCTATAAGGACCAGGTAATGAAATACTTCAATCTGTAGCAGCTTTTCTTCAACCTGTCCTATTTTAAGCAAGAAGGGTGAAGGAGAAGAATTCAAAAATTATGGGATATTCCACAATTTAATCCCACCGCATAAATATTACTGCCAATGGGATATGTTTTCTCTGTCATGAAATAATATCTTAACTCTGGCTGAATTGTGAAATTCCATTTTTCGTTAAGTTTATATACTATGCCAAGTCCTGTTAAGCTACTTAGCACAATTGTCTTGGCAGGAAAGTTCTTATTTGTAAACTCGTTTCCTGCAACTCTGCTCTCCGAACGTGGATCGAAATCCCATACCGTTCTGGTCCTCAGATAATAATTCAAAGAGGCTCCAGCTGTTAAATAAACATCAATTTTATTTTTTTGCAGGAAAAAATATTTGAGTTTAATTGGCATCTCAATAAATTGGTGTTTGTTTTTGGAATAAAAGCTAGTGTCAACTACTCCCATTGACTGATTTATCGAATTTCCTAAGGTCAGGTAACCTGTATAGTCTCCTCTACTAGAGAAAAGCAGTCCTATATCTATACTATACTTCTCCTTGATTCTTTTGGAAAAGTTGAATCCAGTGGCATAGCCGTAGCTGCCTTTAAAGCTACCATGAGAATAGTCAGGAGAATAAAAGTAACCTAGTTGGGAAGAAGCTGCTTTTTCTTCCATTTCCTGTACTTGTGCTAATACATTCACTGATATTATTACCATGGCAAAAATCATTAATCTTTTCATTGTTCGCTGGTTTTATGGTTCTCATTAATTAGTATTTCATATACTAAAACGAATATCTGAGCCCTATCTTGTGTTTTATCAGGTCGACCCTCATTGCATTTTGAGATTTTTTTGGATCAAAAATGTTATTTAACCCTATGAGATAAGAAGGAGAAAAAGACAATGAAAAGTTCTGAGAAAACGGATACATTAAATCAACACCAACATTTGCCTGTATATAAGACCTTATAAAAGGGCTTTGCTCTAAATTGCCTATGATAATGGCTTGATTATCCTCAGTATGATATTTCCCATGTGAGCCAACTAAGATATTAAACATCATTCCGGCCTTAAATACTATTTCAAGTTTTTCAATATTAACCCTATAACCAAGCGTCAAAGGAATCGTTGCAAAATCTGACCTGGTCTTGTATTTGTGTAAGTCCATTGTATTGATGGTATCAATCGTTGCAGTCCATGTTGTATCCACGTATAAGGTGTCTATTTGGCTTGAGTCAAGAACAGGCGTCACATCCCAGGTCATATTATTAACAAAGAAAGAACCAGTGTGCAATATCTCATAGCTATCCATTCTCTGCATATAACCAATGCCAGAACTAAAAGATATGTTCTTATAAAATACTTCTATACTTAAATCAACAGGGTTGCTCGTAGCTGACTCTAAAGACTTAAGATATGCCGACTCATTATCCTCTTTATGCAGTTTTGAGAAACCTAGCCCACCATTTAATCCAAGCCTGAAGTCAAGATTATTTACTTTTCTGTAATTCTTCTCCATTTTTTCTAGCTCCCTTATTTCCTCTTCATATAAAATTGGAATATCAATAATGGCAGCTTGCATTATTTCATCATCCTGAATTTCAAAGCCTAGGCCTTTATGCTGATTTGACAGACCATTTAGCATCGATTTCTGAACCTTATGGACTGTAATATCACCAGGCATTTTCTGGTTATCTATAGGTACCATTACTGCATCTATAACTATCTCGGGTTGAATTTGTCTAATTGCATTGCTACTATCAATCTTAATAAAGACTTCTCCAATTATTAGTTTATTAAGGGCATTATCATGCTCAGTGCTCTTTTTCTTTTTGAGTTTCTTGTGGCGGAGGGATGATTCGGCTGGTTTCCTGGAGGCATCAATGATAAGATCCTGTTTTATTGGGGTTCTCATGGGTTTCACTCTCAAATTCTTTTTAGGATTCTTTATGCTTTTTACAACAGGCCTATCAAATTTTTCGAGTGGATAATGAACCATTTCCTTGCTAGGTATACTAAAAGAGTCAATGGATTTAATTGAAAAATAAGAAACAAAAAAGGTTATAGCGCCAAGGAAAACCCATTTCCACCATCCAAATCTAATGAATGGTTCTTTTTTCAGCAATTTGTCCATGCCTGGATATGCCATTTCTGGTTCGTCCAGATAGGTGTTCTCCCAATCTTCATAATCTTCCTTGAGAGAGGGATTGCTTTCAAAAAAAGCATGGAATTGCTTTAGCTCTTCTCTGCTAAGGTTTCCCTCTAAAGCATCAAAGATCCATTCCTCAAAATTGTATTTGCTAATTGATCTCATGCAAATAACTTAGCCTCCTTTAATTGATTCTTAACCATTTGTCTCCCCCGAAATAAGTAAACCTTTACTTGTGACTCATTTAAGTTTAATATCTCACTGATCTCCTTGTAATTATAACCCTCCAGATCTCTTAACAAGATGATAGATTTCTGGATAGCCGGTAAGCTATTGAGACTTTTGTTTATTATTTCTCTTAGTTCAAAATCATCAGATTCAACACTAGGTTCATTATATTTACTTCCTTCCAATGACTGTGATCTGTTTCCTTTTTTTATTTTATTTAACGAACCATTATAAGCAGTGGTAAACAACCATGATTTAGCTTTTTCAAAATCTATTTTATCTTTATTTTCCCAAAGCTTCATATAACAATCCTGCACAATGTCGTTGGCGTCATCCTGATTCTTCATAGTCTTAACGGCAAACCGAAATAGCCGGCCTGAATATGTTTTTACTGCGATATTATATTCTTTAGTATTCAAAATATCTAGTGATATAAATTGAAATTTTGTTGTTCAATTTTTCTAATTTGCTTTGGATGTAATTGATGGTGCTTCCAAAATTTATTCAGATGGCATTTCAATACAACCTAGTATCAACCGCAAAATTAGAATGGCTTTTACCCTATGTAAAACATATGATACCATGTTGTCATTTATTGATATGAGGGAGCTTATATTAGCGACGAAAGGAATTCTGTCTATAAGCACCTTTCTATACTATTTTTCCCTAATTACTGACAACATAATAAGCAAATAGCCTCTTGGTCTATTTCAATTTTTTCTAGATATATTAAATTCTTTCTCTTATGTTATTAAGACAATTAACCCCCACAGAATGTTACAGCGATAACCAAATTATTATGGGTTTTCTTTATCGAGCAATCTTTAGCTGGCATAGAGCCAAAAAAAACAGGCATCGGGTATCCCAATGCCTGTTTTGTATAGCCTGCTTTACAGGACTATCATGCTTAGTGATTAATTATGATCTTTTTTGTCATAGTCATATCACTACTCTTAATATGGATAAAATACACGCCATTTTTTAGTTTTGAAACATCCAGATCAGCAACATTGATTTGCTCATCATCATATTTCATTACCAATTTTCCTATTACATCTACAATCTGGATCTCTGCATTTTCTTGCAGCTCATTAAACCTGATAGCTAATTTGGATTTCGCAGGATTTGGATAGATGCTGGCCAATTTCTCGTCGCCATTCATGCTACGATCCTCAAAGCCGACCGTACCCATCTTGTTAACAACGATAGAGTCACAATACCAATCTGATCCACAACTATCTGTAACTATAAGGCATACATAATAGGTTCCAGCAGAATCCATCAAAATAGTTGGGTTTTGTAAGGTAGAAGTAATTGAATTGGTCATATTACTATCTGTGGAAATTTCCCAAAAATAGGTTGCTGTTGTTGATGTATTTGAGCTATCCGAGAATGTTACCGTCAACTGATTGGTCGTATAATCAAAATAGGCTGTCGGTTTAGGGCAGATTTCGATATCTTCACAATATACATCCGTGCCACAAACATCACTTACCGTTAAACATACCTGATAAGTTCCCAAAGTGCTAAACAGGTAGGTAGGGTCTTGTGATGTTGATGTACCTATACCATCACCAAAATCCCAGTTATAGCTTGTTACACCAGTAGAGCTCACTATTTCGTTAAAGTAGACTGGGCCCGTAGCCCAAGAATGGTATGTGAAACCCGATACTGGTGGTGTACAACCTGGCATGATAACAAAATCACAATATGTGCCAGAGCCGCAAGCATTTGTTATAGTAAGACAAACCCAATAGGTGCCTGAATTCAAAGAGTAAGTTGGGCTTTGTGAGTTGTTCACAATAGGATTCGTCAGGTTACTGGTATCTGCATATATTTCCCATGTATACGTTGATGCCAAAATTGTACTTGAGCTATCTTGAAATGGGTAAAATGATACCAAGTTCTGATTTAGGGTATAATTGAAACCAGGTACAGGTGGCGTACATTGTGTGATTGTAATATTTTCACAATACACATCAGTTCCACAGTCGTCGGTTATAGTCAAGCAAACTGTATAGGTCCCCAACGCATTATACGTATAGCTAGGGTATTGTACTGCTGATGTACCCATGCCATCACCAAAGTCCCAGCTATAAGTAGTCATTCCAGTTGTGCTGACATTTGCATAAAAATCAACAGCATTCTGACCTGCTACAGAGTACGTGAAATTAGCTGTAGGCGATGTGCAAGGCGCTATTGTAACAGAGTCACAATAAACATCTGTACCGCAACTGTCTACTATCGTTAAACAGACCCAAAAGGATCCCGATGAGCTAAACGTATAAGTGGGGTATGGATTTGTAGATGTTCCATTAAGATCACCAAAATCCCAGCTATAAGTTGTCTGGCCTGTAACTGCTGAACTATCCCAAAAGGTAGCTGTAAATCCACTGGTTTCATATTGAAAGCCAGCTGTTGGTGTTTGGCAACCCTGGCCCAATACTTTATTGGGACTATAAGCCTGTATGCTGATAAATCCCATAATAAATAGTATTACATTTTTCATAATTTCTAATTTTTAATTGGTTAAAAAATTATTTTTTGGTTTTAATTGTTCGTAAGACAATTAGCAGGTACAAAAAGTTACAGCTAGCCTATAAAATTTATATAATTAAGAGGGTAGATTAGTGGAATTGCAAAATACGAGATCTGGTTTTTTGGGAATCTGGAATCTATTATTATTATTATTAAGTGATGTACTGGTTAATGGAAGGAATCTTTAGGAATTTAAATGGAATCCTGTCTAAGAATTAAAAGCGAACATTCTATAAGACTATATAATCCGGGAATTATAACATGCGTTTGGCTTTCTGACTATGTTTTCGGATTTTCAATACCCTGGCTTTAATGGTAACCTCCATGAAATTGTGTAAGGGAGTAATTAGTAAAGCAATTATAGAATTGATACCCAATAAAAGAACAGGGGCATTGTAAATGTGTTTAGCAACTATTGGATTAATAAAAAGAAGTATAAATTCAAAAATCAATAGGAAATTGAAGAAAATGATACTTTCAACAATCTTAATTGATATGTTGCCCCTTTTACTCAAAGCAAAGATCAGTAAGAGCGTTAAGATCACTAAAATGAAAATGGCAGTATATTGAATATTGTCTGTTCGCGCTTTGTTTTCCTCTAAGGCAATCTGCAATTCTTTGGCTTTTCGCTTGGCCTCCTTATCATTAAAAATACGTTGTTGTTCTTTAATTTCAAACTCATGTCGGATGATAGTTTTAGTAATTTCTTCATCTTTAATACTATCACGTAATGTCATGAAAAGTTCATGCATCTTAAGAGCCTGTTGATGGTCACCCAAAGCTTTATAGGATTTATAGAGCAACTTACTAACATCTCTTAAAGGGATAGCTGCGCCAATTTTAATTGAGAGGGTCATTGCATCTTCAAAATATGGGATTGCTTTCTTATACTCTCTGTTCCACCTATAATTTTCACCGAGATCTATAAGGCAAGCAGCAATGCCGTGGTTATCATCTAATTCTTTCCTCAACCTTAACCCTTTGATAAAACAATCAAATGCTGATTCAAAATCACCTTGCAAGCGTTTAATTAAGCCTATGCTAATTAAGGATGTAGCAATGCCATCTGGATCATTTATTTCTTTCCTTATCTTTAAACTGAGCTGGTGATTTTCCAGTGCCATATTATATTTAGACTCATCATAATAAATACCACCTATATTATTCAGGGCTAAGGCAAGGCCGTGCAAATCTTTAATTTTTTTATATAGGGTCTTGCTCTTTGTGAAATACCCAAGAGCATTGGAATGGTCACCTTGTTCTTTATATATGTTGCCAATATTATTTAGCACACTGGCCAATTGTTGATTATTTCCGGATTCTTCTATTTTTTTCCTGCAACGATTATAAAAGATCAAGGCATTGGAGTGTTTTCCCTGAGTTCCATAAATGAGCCCAATCTGATTCAATGTATATAATATTTCCTTTTCAGGGCCCATTTCTTCCAAAATTTTTAATTCTTGAAAGTAATATTCTATCGCCATTGCATTATTACCATGATTAAATAAGGAGTCTGCCTTAATTCTAAGCGTATCTGCCATATGATTTTTTAGGCCTTTCACTAAGGATGGATTTTGTTCCAATTGCTCGTTAGAAACATTGGCTTCAGGCTCTGAGGTTTTGGTTTTAGCAACATTATTTATAAGATCTTCCTGGTTGGAAATATTCGTGTTTTCCTTGTCTTTAAATACTAAACTGAAGTGAAAATTAAATGCAGATGCATTGAAAAGACATAAAATTAAAGGCAAGATCAAGAGGCGTCTTTTCATAAATTTTGAATTATTTATTCAGATGAAACGGAATTATCAATAATTAGTTACAGATAAAAAAATGAGTTTCAATGGTTATACAAGAGAAAAAAACACTTGTAGGATAAAGAGTCAGACTACGTTTAAGATATGAAGCTTTAATCTGTTATCACTGGATCAATGTGATATTACCAGATTTATAGTACTCTTCGCCATTGCTGAATGAGCCATTCAACTTGTAAGCAAATACAGTGGAAGTACGGCTTCCCCTTTGTTCCATATGATCAATCCCACCCTTTACCATAAGCACAGCACATTCCGTCACTTCTTGTTTTTGGTCTTGCATCAGTCGTTTTATATACTATTTCCCCACCCCCAACGGTCGTATATACCCAGTTCAAGTGTTTAAACCCCTTTTCCAAATACATATAAACGTTTGTTCTCTGAATTGCAACTGCTGATGAAAATATGCTGGGCACATATACTAAATAATCTTCTGGCAATATTGTTACGGTTACCGCTGCGTTGTTGCTGCAACCAAGAGTGTCGCTAGTGGTAACCCAATAGGTTGTGGTGGCTGTGGGGGTTTACCGTAATGCTGCTGCCCAGATATTGTCACAGCCATTCCCTGCTATAAGTGTATCATAGTTTCTGCTAGAATAATTTCGGCGTTTTTATAATAGCTTCTAATCTTCGTTCTGCTATTTTATAATAAGATTCATCCAATTCATAGCCTACGAATTCTCGCTTTAATTCAATACAAGCTATTCCAGTGGATCCGCTGCCCATAAAAGGATCTAAAACAGTTTGGTTTTCAAATGTTGCCAGATTTACTAATTGGTGCATGAGTCCCACAGGTTTAAGGGTTGGGTGAAAATTAAAGTCTTCCTTATGCTGCCTTACTTTGGGAACTAAAAAGAATTTATCATACCCATCGTTAAATTCATCTGTTCTAATGATATTAGCGGGAACCCTTCCTTTTTCATGTGGATTATGCCCTACCTTTCCCTCTCCTTTTTCATAAGGCAACCTGCTCCCTTCAAAATTTAAAGAGCCCGTTCCAAATTTTAAAATATTCTGTGCAATATTTAATCCCTTTTCTAATGGTTTTTGTATTAAAATGATCGGCTCATAGGCTGGCTTTACCCCTAATCCAGCTCCATCATATTTTTTGCCAATATCTGAGCTTGGAGTAAGTTTATGCTTATGTTCTGTCTTATAATTATCAGCTCCATCCTTTTTATAACCTTGAACATATTTATACTCTCCTGCTTTTTCACTTTCTACCCCTAGTTCATTATCTATTAAAAGACCAACATTCCTGCTTTTGGGCATTCCATTTAAGTAGGACCAGAACAATACATCTTTTATCAAAAAACCACTGTCTTCTAAATCTACCATTAATCTATGCATCAATCGCACCGAACTAAATACCAATCCAAATCCCCCTGGCTTTACTTTCAGAAGGCTATTCTCCCAAATCTCCTTCTTTGGGAGGTCTTTGTCCCAATAATTATGTTGATAAGAAATTCCATATGGAGGATCCGTTATAAGGGAATCAACAGAGTTGTTTTCCAGCTCTTTTAATGGGCAAGAATTTTTATTATATACCTTAAACATATTAAAGATCATCAATGAATATAAGATCTTTCAAAATTAAATATGTTAACTTGTTTTTAAATTTTTTTGAAATTAATTTATAAACAAATCCATTTTTTGTCTGGAAACACTGCGACCTTAAATTTATTCTCTGATCGGTTTTCCGATACTTCCTTAATTAAATCTATTAGATTGTTGCTTACTGAAATATCGAATCAAAACCATGTTTATTAATATTTAATTAAGCATAGACTAAATAGTTTACCCACCAAAGAAGAAAAATTACAAAAAGGCAGGCTTCTTCATTCCCATACAATGCCTGAATTATTACAGATTACAAATCGAATATGTGGAACACGATAAAAAGGAAGCATTAAAAACAAGAAACAATAAAATAAATCTGATATATTTGCACCCCGAATTCTTAAAAGGGCGATTAGCTCAGTTGGTTCAGAGCATCTGGTTTACACCCAGAGGGTCGGGGGTTCGAATCCCTCATCGCCCACGGATTGATCAAAGCTTATTTCATGCGAGCCAAACTTGTTTGAGCGAGTAAAGGAATAAAAAAGAACATGAGCAGAGCGAATGAGCTTTGATCCACTAAATGGGTACCAAGGGATCACCGAAGGTAATCCCGCCAAAGGCTGAAAAGTCCTCATCATCTACAATATCAAGGCTGAAATAGAGCAGAGCGAATGCGCTTTTCAGTTGGGTACAAGGGCCAAGTCAATGGGATCACCGAAGGTAATCCCGCATCGCCCACAACTGAAAGGCCGGACACTATATGCCTGGCTTTTTTGTTTCGTGCAAGCCAAACTATTTAAGGTAATTAAGGGTTTGAATTTATTCCAATCCCAGCATGCCTTCTTTAAGATCTTCATCGGCAGGGTCGTCGCATAACCAGATACCGAATAAGGCCTTTTTAAAATCCAGGCCATCTATAGTGGCAATGTGCTTGCCATTTTTGGAAACTGAAACTCCTTCAGGAGGTGAATAAGAAATGGTATAAGTATCCTTTTCCTTGATTGGTTCAAGAAATGCCTTTTTAAAGGTCTCTATTTTTTCTTGAATTGGTTTGGTATTCCCCTTGGTAGATTTTTTAAACCCCTCATCCACCGATTCTATCATCTTTTCACTAGTAATCAAGGTAGATACTATCTCCATATATATGGCCATTGGCTCATTTGCATCAATAATCTTTTGAGCATCTGAGCCTTTTTCCGACAGGTATAAACCACCTACATAAAGGTCTATCCAATATTTCTCCCGGATACCTCCTCCGTTGAGCTCAAGGGTGTTTTCATTTATCTTTATTGTGTTGAGTAAAGCGACTCCGCCAACCTCTGTCTGGCCATAAGAATAGAAAGATATTAGGGTTGCAAAAAGCACAATTGATCTTGAAAAATAGTTCATGATAAAATTATTAAGGAATATTATGATTTATAACACTGCAAAATTACCATTAATTATGCAGCAATTACCAGATTAATTGCCAATTATTTCAAATTCTGTACGTCTGTTATTCTGCCTGCCTTCAGAAGTATTATTAGTATCGAACGGCCGGTCAGAACCATAGCCTTTTGAATCTAAGCGGTTGGCAGTGATCCCTTCTTTTACCAGATAGTTTACCACTACTTTTGCCCTGTCTGCTGATAATGTAAGATTAAGTTGTTCAGAACCGGTATTGTCGGTATGGCCTGAGATTTCGATCTTTAAAGAGGGTACATCATTTAATAATTTAACCAACCTTCCTAGTTCTGGGTTAGAGGCTGGGGTAAGGGTTGATTTACCAATTGCAAAAAAGATATTCCTCAATGCAATCTTGCTTCCTATAGCAATATTCTTCAGCTCAATCTCCTTATTCACCAAATTGAAATCTGATTTAGCAGGGATGTTAAAATTTTCTGAATGAAATAAATACCCTTCTGCTTTTACTGCGATTCCATAATTTTTACCCGCAGGAAGTGACAACAAGAACTTTCCGGTAGCACTATTAGACTTAAATTTAGAGAACAGCTTTCCCTTATCATTATCCATAATCTCAATATCAGCAGCAATAGGTTTCCTTGAAATAGCATCAATAACCGTTCCTTTAAAGACAGTCAAGCTTCTTTTTTCTACATCAACAGCAGATTCAATTTGAACATCCTGAATGGGTTTTGCAATACTAGCCAACAGAAAGTCTTCAGAACCTACAAGCATTTGCTTATCGGGCCCCCAATAAGTAACCTTGTAAAGATCCAGGCCACCAGACCCTCCAGCCCGGTTAGAAGCAATATATGCATACTTCCCATTAGCTGTTGAGCCATAAAACAGATCATCATAGGGTGTGTTAATTGGATACCCTAAATTAACTGGCTTGGTCCACTGTTCCAATTCGTTTCTTGTGGTTTTAAAAATATCATACCCACCCATAGAATTATGACCTTGAGAGCTAAAATACATTGTATTCCCATCAGGATGGACATAAACAGAGCCCTCATTGTATCGAGTTGTTACCGGCTGTCCTATACTCTGGCCCTTTCCCCATTTATTATAATCCGCAATAGTATAAACCATCAGTCCACTCACAAAAATTTCTTTATCCCCTCTTTCCATACCGTCATAGATATAAAAAACTTTTATGTCTTGAGGCTCATAGGTAGCATACGTCTCATTAAACTCCGTATTCGGTACCTTTGAGAGCTTGCGTTTTGGGGCTCCCCACAATACACCATCCAGGATACTTTCATAGATATCCATATTCCCATTCTCCTCTTTAAAAAGCAACAATCGCTGACCGTCATAAGCAAGTGCAGAAGCCGTTTCGTCATTTGGGGTACTTAATGGCGTACCAACATTCTTTGCTTTTGACCAATTTCTTCCATTAAGCGTAGATGCATAGATATCACCATCATATTCTCCAAATTTGTTTTTCTTATGACCATTATCCCTGTTAGAAGTAAACATTAACAATTCTCCATCAGCTGATAAACAGGGACTATAATCGTCTAGTTGTGAATTGACGGATTTTATATTATCAACCCAGGCACGTACAGGAATGGCCTTCAATTCTTTGCCAAATTTGCATTCCTTTTTATACTTCCCAGATATTTTTTTGTATTCCTCTGCTAATCTGTTTTTGGCAGTCTCTTCAAATGTCTTATAGTATTTTATTGCCTGTGCCCAGTTGCAATCTAACTGTTCTGTTTGTCCCAAATAGAAATACAACATAGGGCTGATATCTTTATTTAACTCAAGCGCTTTATCCAAGTGTTTCTTTGCATTATATTTCTGATTGGTATACAACAAACAATTGCCCATTTTCATGTTTAATTCAGCATTGTTAGGGTTGAATGCGTAAGCCTCCTTAAAGATGACCAATACCTCTTTAAATTTATCCCCCGGGTCGCGAACTTTGGCAATTGACTCATTGGCATCTTCTAATATTACATCTGCCTTATCCATCTTCTCAACAATTGCCTTCAGCTCTTCCTTTTTATCTTTAAAATTTGAGGTTTTAAAATCTACATTTTGCGCTATCAAGCCCAAGCCTGAACAATGGGCAAAAACCAATACGATACTTACTGCTTGCTTAATATTCATCTTGTCTCCTTCTTAATTACAATTGTTCATGTGATATTTTTTAGCTAGTTCGGAACCAAGCTTTCTTGCTTTTGTCCAATCTTCGCAGGCCCCATCCAGATCTCTTGCCATCTCTTTTGAGGTTCCCCTGTTTACATATGCATTGGCATAATTCCTGTCGTTCTCAATAGCCTTGGTATAATCAGCAATCGCCTCCTTGTATTTCTCCTGCTTATGCTTCACATTTCCTCGATTATTATAAGCTAGAGCATACTTATTATTGATCTTTAAAGCTTGATTAAAATCTTTTATGGCGTCTTCATATTTTCCTTGCTCAAAATACATGCCCCCCCTATTATTATACGCCATATAGAAATCCGCTTTTACTTCAATGGCCTTGGTGAAAGCAGCCATAGCTCCAGTATAATCTTTCATTCTTTTTTTTGTGCTGCCAAGGTTATTATATATAAAAGCCAATTCAGGCCTGATGGAAGCTGCTTTTTGGTAATCCATTATGGCTTCGTTATAACGGGCTAGCAGCCGATAACTAGACCCTCTGTCGTTATAGGAATAAGCAAAGTCCTTGTCAATTTTTATGGCTTTAGTGAACTCAATAATTGCTGATTTATATTCCTTTTTCATAAAGTACATGTCCCCCATATTGTAAAAAGCTTTTGCATTTTCAGGCTGAAGCTTTACCAAGGACCTATAATCTGCGATGGCTTTATCAAATTCTTCTAACCCGGCATAACATTCTGCCCTTTTAAAATATGCACCTGCCTTGGCCTTATTTGAATCAATAACCGTTGAAAAATCTCTTATCCCATTTTTGTAGTCCTTAAGCTGCAGATAAGTTACCCCTCTATTAAAGTAAGCATTGAGAAATCGCGGAAAAAGCTGGATAGACTTATTAAAGCTAGCTATGGCTTCCTTATAGCTTTTAGCTTCAAACTGATTAGTACCCTGGTTGTATGCTTCTTTTGATTTCTGGACCATTTCAAAATCCAGGTTCAATGAGGCAATGGAGTCCTTAAATCTTTGCTCATCTTCCGTTAGCTCCACTGGATCCTGCGCATATACTAGAGGCTTGCATAGAAATCCAGCAACAATTATAAAAGCAATCATCTTCCCCATTATTTTTAATTTTAAATTAAACAAAAAAATTATCCTTCCAGAATTTTTGGAAAGGTTAAAAATATAATTTTTTAATTTCAAAAAAAGAGAAACTTTTCCACCAATTGTTAATAAAACCATTATTCAAAAATTTGGCACATGCAGGCTGGCGCAATAATTAAGCAATAATGTTTAATGCAATGGATCGTTTTATGCTCTCTTCAAGCGATAATATAGTCTCCGTACGCTGCACGCCGGGAATTGCCTGGATCTTCTCATTTAACACATCCCTGAGTTCCTGCGTATTCTTGCATACGATCTTGATAAAGATGCTGTAAACTCCCGTAGTATAGTGCGCCTCTAAAACTTGTGGTATTAATTCAAGTTCTTTAATAACAGTATTATAAACTGAGCCACTTATGAGATATACCCCAAGGTAGGCTGTGAGGTCATAACCTAATTTGGCCAAATCGATAATCAAGGTTGAGCCCTTTACGATTCCCATGTATTCAAGCTTCTTCATTCTTACATGTACGGTTCCTCCAGAAACGTATATCCGCTTGGCTATTTCCGAATAAGGGGTTTTGGCATCCTCAGTTAAAATGGCCAGGATCTTCCGATCTATATTGTCAATTTCTAAATTTTGAGGCATTTTAATAAGATAAATTAATGTATTTATAATTAAACTGCATAATAATTACCAAATATACATTAATAATTCTTTATTATTATTATATTAATAATTTAAATCTATTTTATTTACATTTGTATCATTGTTTAGCGTTCTTTATTTACAAGCCATATACTGTGGGGTGATGAAATATGTCGTGAATTATATAGTTTTCGGCTGGCAAACATACCCTCCTGTCACGAGGGCGGAGAATTCAGCATAAACCCAAGATAAGATCAAGGGCTAACTGCTCCTTGTAGGTTCGACCCCTGCTCCCACAGCTAATTAATTGTTAACAACCCATTTATTTATCATCTTCAAATCCCTTTCTTTCTTTTCTTAAATATTCTACCTTTATTGCCAACATTCATTAGGGTGAATCATGGAAAAAAACTGGGTTGAGCCAAGAGAAATAAATCGGGAAGCTACAGATCAGCTAGCTGCGGACTTAAAGATCACTAGGCTGCTCGCAGCTCTTCTTATGGGCCGTGGAATAGACTCTTACGACAAAGCCCACAGATTCTTCAGGCCGACCCTAGCCATGCTGCATGATCCATTTTTAATGCAAGATATGGGCAAGGCAATTCAAAGAATTGAACAGGCCATTGAAAATAAGGAGAAGATCCTAATTTATGGTGATTACGATGTTGATGGCACCACCGCAGTATCATTGGTATATTCCTTCTTCTTAAAGGTACATCCTGAAATTCAGTATTATATCCCAAATCGTTACAAAGAGGGCTATGGCGTTTCTATGATTGGGGTTGACTATGCTATTGAAAACAATTACGCCCTTATCATCTGTCTGGATTGCGGAATTAAAGCTAACGACACTATTACCTATGCAAAGAAAAATGGCGTTGACTTTATTGTCTGTGACCATCATCTTCCTGGGGATGAGCTGCCACCAGCTGTCGCCATCTTAGACCCAAAAAGGGCAGACTGCTCCTATCCTTATAATGAGCTTTCCGGTTGCGGAATTGGATTTAAGCTCATTCAGGCATATGCTCAAAAGAACAGCATCGCTTTTGAGGAGCTCCTTTCCTTTCTGGACCTTGCTGCAATCAGTATCGCTTCAGACATCGTGCCCATTAAAGGCGAAAACAGGGTCCTTGCATATTTTGGACTAAAGCAGGTCAACGCTGATCCCAGGCCAGGAATTAAAGCAATCATTGATTCCGCTAAAACCAAACATGAGCTAAGCATAGAAAATTTAGTTTTCATCATTGGGCCCAGGATCAATGCTGCCGGCAGAATAAAAACTGGAATGGATGCAGTCGAATTACTGATTTCAACTGATAAGGCAAAAGCTGAAGAAGCCTGTACCTTGATAAATCAACATAATAATGAAAGGCGCGATTTAGATAAGGCAATTACCCAAGAAGCGCTGGATATTATTAAAAATGATGAAACACTTATCAACCGAAAGACCACCGTACTATTTAAACCTGATTGGCATAAAGGTGTTATTGGCATAGTGGCTTCACGCCTTATAGAAAATTATTACCGTCCAACAATAGTGCTCACGAGCTCTAATGGCATGGCTTCCGGCTCAGCACGGTCGGTTACAGATTTCTCGGTTTACAATGCCATAAATGCCTGCGAAGATCTTTTGGAGCAGTTTGGGGGCCATAAATATGCGGCAGGACTTACTTTAAAAGTAGAAAACATCCCAGCCTTCCAAGAAAAGTTTGAAAAGGTAGTTGGTGAACAAATTGAAAACCAATTACTTGTGCCACACATTAATATTGATGCGGAAATTAAGTTTTCAGAGATTACGCCGAAATTTTTCAGAATCTTAAAACAATTTGCGCCGTTTGGGCCTAACAACATGATGCCTGTATTTAAAACAAAAGGGGTGATGGATAATGGATGGGCAAGCACAGTAGGGGATGACGGCAAACACCTGCGATTTAAGGTTTATCAGCAAGAAAATTCCAATATTAATTTTGGGGCAATTGGATTTAACTTAGGCAATAAACTGGAAATAATCTCTTCGGGCAAGCCATTTAACATTTGTTATACCATTGAGGAAAACCATTGGAATGACCAGATAACTTTACAGCTTAACGTTAAGGACATACAAGCCTGATCATTAATATCATCCCAAAACCCGGCCAAGATACCTGGAGATATACTTTTTGGCCTCCAAAAGGCCATGATATTCATTTAGCAGCTCTTCGCGTATGCTGTCATCATCAGAAGTTCTGATCTTTTCCCTGTTTTCAGAGATCATCTTTTTTACTTTGGCCATCTTAAAGGAATAAACTGTCCGCTCAACCGACAAGCGCAAGCCCAGCTCTTCCGTCTGCACTTTTATATGATGCTTCTCATCCCAGTTTTTACTTAATGTATATGGTGCAAATACCAAGTCGATGGCCATCTTGCTAATTTCTTTGTTTTCGTGATTTACAAAATGCTGCTGACCCCAATCTAAACTATTCTCTACCGAATACTCAAACTCCTTAAAAATTTTACCATACAGTTCATGATCAAACTGAAGGTCATCTACAAGGACTTCTTTTACAATAAAGTCGCTAACCAATACCTCCATGTTCTTAACTTCAGCATTCTCTGGCGAAGTATCTGAAGGATCCGCTGCGTCAGTTATTGGGAGTAAAAATTTACTTTCCCCATAATTCAAGAGAAACCTTATCACATCACGCTCCTGCGGCTCAGCACTTGCTTCTGTTACTTTTGATTCACTTTCAGAACCCAGAGGATGCCCAGATTTATAATCTGAAATCGGTATCTCAACCCCAGCATAGGCCTCACCCGACTCCCTGCGCTGCTGTGAAAGATTTTTTCTGCGAATCTTATTAAGCTCAGTGATCAACACCTGCTCTGAAATTTCCATTATTTTTCCACATTCATGGACATACGTTGACCTGGCAATAGCATCGGGTATTACCGCTATGGATTCAACGATCTCTCTAATGAGGGCAACTTTCTTCACCGGATCACCTTGTGCCTCTTCTAATAACAATCCCGTTTTGAACGAGATAAAGTCTTTTGCACCTTCTTTTATATATTCCTGCAGCTTTGCCTTTCCAAGTTTTTTAGAATAAGAATCAGGGTCCTCACCATCAGGAAACAGAACAATTTTAACATTCAGCCCTTGCCTCAGGATCAGGTCAATGCCCCGGAATGAGGCCTTTAAGCCAGCGGCATCCCCATCGTACAGTATGGTAATATTCTTAGTAAGCCTTTGTATCAGCCTTATTTGATCTTCTGTAAGAGATGTGCCTGATGATGACACCACATTTTCAATACCGGCCTGGTGTAAGCTTATTACATCAGTATAGCCTTCTACCAGATAACAATTATCCTGTGTTGCTATCGCTTTCTTCCCAAAATAGATACCATAAAGCACCCGCCTCTTTTCATATACTTCAGATTCCGGAGAGTTGACATATTTTGCTGCTTTAGCATCCTTCTTAAGGATTCTCCCACCGAATCCTATTACCTTCCCAGAGAAATTATGTATGGGAAATAGCACCCTGCCACGGAAACGATCATAGTGCTTTTCCTCTTTTATGATGGTCATGCCCGTTTTCTCAAGGTACTCGAGCTTATAACCTTTTTTAAGGGCCTCCTTGGTAAAAGCATCCCAGCTTTCCAAACCATAGCCCAGCTGGAACTTCTCCACCACATCCTCATTATAACCACGTTCTTTGAAATAGGAAAAACCAATTGATTTTCCCTCAGCGTTATTCAACAGAATGTCTGTGAAATATTTTTGTGCAAAGCCCAGAACTATGTACTGACTTTCCCGTTCACTTTGCTGCTCTATTTCTTCCTCAGTCTTTTCTTTTTCTTCAATTTCTATATTGTATTTCTTGGCAAGATACCTTATGGCTTCAGGATATGAATATTTTTCATGTTCCATCACAAAATTTACAGAATTCCCTCCCTGGCCACAACCAAAACATTTATAAATTCCTTTGGCTACAGAAACCGTAAAAGAAGGGGTCTTCTCGTTGTGAAAGGGGCACAAGCCAATCTTGTTAACACCTCGTTGTTTTAGTGATACAAAATCACCTACTACCTCGTCAATGCGAGCAGTATCAAACACCTTATCAATGGTATCTCTAGAGATCAAAACAGAAATATTTATAAAAAATTTGGGACAACTAAGATACGAATTTTACTTGTTGGTTTTACAGCAATTAATCGCAGTTTTTTATAGATGTACCTAAAATTGGATAGGAATGAAGAAAATGATCTGGGTTTAGAAATATTATATTTAATTATTTCTAATGCTAAGGAATTTCTCCAGGCTTTTAATTTGCCTAAGGTGATGCCGGAAATGCATTTCACACATGTTAAACCATTCTTTGGCATTAAGATATCCGAAGGCGGGATGCTGGATTTTTTCTTTGGGATCATAACCTTCGAGCTGCTTTGCAATTTCTTTTCCTATATCAATAGACTTTAACAGCTTGCCACGTAATTCCTCCAAGCTTTCGGGTGGACGTGGTATCACCTCAACAGCTTTTGGCATTTTATATTTCATGTTGGGAAATCCACCAAGAAGAAAGATAATCTTACCATTTCTGTTTTTTCTTCCGCCCCTCTGGGTATCCTCTTTACTTAAACAACGCTTCGCATTTTTTAAAAAAAAATGGTCATTGGCCAGAATAAGATGAACATATACCTGTCCCAAGCTCCATCCTTCATCAGGCGGTATTGCTTGCAAATGTTCTTCTTGATAAACAGCCAGCTTATCAAGATATAGCTTTGTGGTCTTTTCGTATTTCATTTAATTATTTTGGATTATTCAAATGTAACAAATATTACCTTTGCATATGTCAAAGGAAGAAAACAGAACAGAGATCAGTGAGCTGGGTGAATTTGGATTGATCAAGCACCTTTCAGAATTCATTGAAATTAAAAACAAAAGCAGTATTACCGGTGTAGGTGATGATGCTGCCGTCATTGAGTATAAGAACAAGCAGATAGTAGTTACCACTGACATGCTGGTGGAGGGAGTACATTTTGATCTCACCTATACACCGCTAAAGCATCTGGGATATAAAGCAGTTGTTATAAATTTGTCTGATGTGTATGCCATGAATGCAAACCCCATGCAGATCACTGTTTCCATTGCTTTTTCCAACAGGTTTTCCCTTGAAGCTATTGAAGATTTATATTCAGGCATTTTCCTTGCGTGCAAAAAATATGGAGTGGACCTTGTAGGAGGCGATACCACCTCCTCCTTGTCAGGATTAATGATCTCCATTACTGCGATCGGGGAAGCCGATAAAAAAGACATTGTACTGCGCAGCACAGCAAAAGCAAATGACCTAATCTGTGTAACAGGAGATTTGGGAGGGGCTTATGTTGGGCTTCAGCTTCTGGAGAGAGAAAAAACCGTTTTTGAAGCCGACCCCAATATGCAGCCTGACCTGGCGGGCCATGACTATATCCTGGAAAGACAGTTGAAACCAGAGGCAAGAAAGGATATTATTGCTATGTTAAAGGAGCTAAAGGTCAAACCCACATCCATGATTGACATATCAGATGGTTTATCTTCTGAACTGCTTCATCTTTGTCATGCTTCAGAAACCGGAGGCCGTCTGTATGAAGAAAAACTGCCCATAGACCATTCAACATACAGTGTGGCCAGAGAATTTAATTTTGATCCTTCAACCTGCGCACTGAACGGTGGGGAGGATTATGAGCTCTTGTTTACCATTGACCTAAAGGACCACAATAAGGTTAAAAATGATCCAAACATTACCATCATCGGCCACATAACTTCAAAAGAAGAGGGTTGTAATCTCATTACAAAGGACGGTAAACAATACCCACTGACTGCCCAGGGCTGGGATGCCTTTCTGAACAAAAAAGAAGAAAAATAGGCCTGGCTATTAATAACAGTTGGCGATTTCACTGTATTCCCTTTTGGTGTTATTGACACCATATTCTTATTGCATTATCCCAAACTCTAATTGTAATGGGCAGAAACATAAGCCAACACGTAACTTTAGCTAAAGAACCGATGGCAATAACCCATAAATTTAACTATTATGAAAGACAAATACGCAAGAATAACGAGAAAGGCCTCATTGAGCTTCCTTGGTCTTATAATCGGCACAAACTTAAGTATGGCTCAAAACAATCCGCCAGTAGCAAATAATGATACCGTAATATATAGTGGAAGCAGCATTCAAATTTCGATGTCTTCGCTACTAGCAAATGATATAGATCCCGATGGGAATTCCTTGTCATGGGATACTGTTATTAACTTAACGGGAAATGGCACCACTAATTGGTATACACAAAATGCCCCAATGTTTTCCCAACAATATTCACAGGACCACCCGGATTCTGTTTTTTTCGGTGTTGATACCCTGAAGTATGTAGTTTGTGACGATGGCACACCATCATTGTGTGATACCGCTTATATATTTATAATTGTCGATTATAAAATGTACCCATATTATACTTTTTTAGATATCAATAATATCAATGCCAGGTTCAATGTGAGCGGCAGTGATTTTTGGGATCCCCTGACAGGAAGTCCCAGCTTTGAAGCTCCTAAAGGAAGTGGAAAACACAGCATGTTTACTTCAGGCCTCTGGATAGGTGGGAAAGATAGCAATGACAGTCTTCATATTGCAGCGGTAAGATACCTGGGATCAGGAAACGACTATTATCCTGGGCCTATGATGAATGGTTCTAGCTATTCTGCATATGAGGACTCTGTTTGGAACAAGATGTGGAAAATCTCTAAAGCAGAAGTAGACATTCACATGACCAGCTGGTCCCAACCAGGATATACTGCACCTTCAGATTTTATTAGCTGGCCGGCACATGGGGATATAACAAAAGGGCAGGCAGCTGACTTGGCACCTTATTACGACCATAACCAGGATGGTAGTTACAACCCTTATGATGGAGACTTCCCTTTGATAAGAGGGGACCAAGCAATCTATTTTCTGCGCAATGATGACAGGGACGTACACAATGAAAGTGGAGGAGAAAAATTAGGCATAGAGATCCATGGAATGGCCTATGCTTTTGCCTGCTCGCCAGATTCGGCTCTTAACAATACCATCTTTGTCAATTACCAAATAGTAAATCGTTCCGGTAATACATACGACTCTACGATTATTGGAATGAACTTTGATCCTGATATCGGTGCCTACCAGGACGACTATATTGGCAGTGATGTAGCCAGGAGTACTGCATTTGCCTACAATGGTCCTGCAATTGATGGATCGGGCGCCCCTAACCATTATGGAGCCAACCCCCCAGCCCAGGGAATGACCATTTTGAAAGGGCCCTTAATGGATGCCGATGGGATGGATAATCCGGCAGGTGGCTGTGATGAAAGCGTAAACGGATTGGGCTTTGGCGATGGAATTACAGATAATGAGAGATTTGGCATGACCAACTTCCTTTTTTATTGTAATCCCGGTGTCGGCGGTTGTAATGGTACAATCCAAGGAGACCCTGCAACGTCTGTGAACTACTACAGTTACCTAAGAGGATATTGGAAAGATGGATCAAGGATGGTTTATGGAGGAAATGGTCATGTCAGCAACTGCACCTCTTGTGAATTCGCAAATTTTATGTTTCCCAGTGATTCAGACCCTTGCAATTGGGGGACTGCAGGAGTACAGCCAGGAGATACGAATTCATGGACGGAACAAGAAGCAGGCAACCAGGCCAATGACAGAAGGGGCATTGCCTCAGCAGGCTCTTTTACTTTTGAGGTAGGGGATACCATAGAGTTTGAAGTAGCCTATGTGTTTGGAAGGGATTATGTGGACAGTTTAAATTCATGGTCGAGTGTTATCGTGATGAATGAAAGAATTGACTCCATCAGATTGTACTATGACAACGATCTTAGTCCTTGCGGAAGCTTCACCTTAGATTTAGCTGAGGAAAGTGAAATGGGGTCAAGCATCACCATCTTCCCAAACCCTGCAAAGGACATGCTAACCATTAAGTCAGTAAAATCCTTAAAAAATGTGCAGTATGGCATTTATGACCTGTTGGGAAAAACTATAAAGAAAGGTTATTTGCCACTTTCCGGAAAGTTGGATATTTACGAGATCCCTAAAGGAATTTTTATTCTTAAAGTCGAGGACTTAAAGCATTCATATCATCAGAAGTTTATAAAGATGTAGTATGCCTTAGGCATTCATCAATTCTTCGATCTCCTCTGCCTCAATAGGTATATTGGCCATAAGGTCTTTAGGCCCATTGGGTGTAATGAGGATGTCATTTTCCAATCGCACACCCAAATTCTCCTCACGAATATAAATACCCGGTTCACAGGTAAATACCATGCCTTCCTCCATTGGGCAGTTCCAATGCCCCACATCATGCACATCCAAACCAAGATAATGGGAAGTGCCATGCATAAAATATTGCTTATATAATGGATTTTTGGGATCCTGGTTTTTTACATCTGTCCTGTCCAGCAAACCCAATCCAATGAGTTCACTTTCCATCATTTTGCCTACCTCTTCGTGAAACATCAGGCCCGGTGGACAGTCAGCTGGGTCACGATAATTATCCAATATCGTTCCCGGAACCAATAATTCGCTTGCCTGCCTGAAAATCCGCAACACTGCATCATAAATGTCCCTTTGCCTTTTTGTAAAGCGCCCGTTAACCGGAATGGTACGCGTCATATCTGAAGCATAATTCGCATATTCCGCACCGAAGTCCATCAATAACATATCCCCGTCTTTACAAGGTTTGTCGTTGGCTATATAATGCAGCACACAGGCATTGAATCCTGATGCTATAATGGGCTCATAGGCATGGCCCCTGGACCGGTTCTTTAAAAACAAGCCGGTTATCTCTCCTTCAAGCTCATACTCCATAATGCCCGGCTTGCATATTTCAAGCACCTTTTTAAAACCCTTCTCCGTAATGTCGCAAGCCGTTTGAAGCTGCTCTATTTCAGTTTTACACTTGATGGCCCTGAGCTTGTGCATGGATGGGGCAGCATTCTCATAAGTGTGAGCACTATAAGTTTTTTTACACCATGTCGCAAACCTGGCATCTCTTGTTTCAACTTCCACCGTTGCCCTAGCATGTATATTGCTGTTAAGGTAAACCGTATCAGTTTCTTCCATGAGTTGAGCAAACACTTTTTCAAAATCCTGCAGCCAATAAACGGTTTCAACTCCAGAAACCTCAAAAGCCTTTTCCTTGGTAAGCTTTTCTCCCTCCCAGATAGCTATAAGTTCGCTGGTTTCCTTAAGAAAAAGGATCTCCCGATGTTTTTCCTCTTTTGCTTCGGAAAAAATTACCAGGATGCTCTCCTCCTGGTCAACACCAGAAAGATAGAAGAGGTCATTGTTCTGCCGAAAGGGTAAGGTTCCATCAGCATTGGTAGGCATGATGTCATTAGAATTAAATAGTGCCAGGGAATTGGGTTTTAAATGCTTGATAAACCGCTTTCGGTTTTCGGTAAATAAATGGGCGTCTATGGGAAGATATTTCATGACCGTATTAAGGGTTAATTTGAAAGCTAACGGAACAGCAATTTAAACAAGCAAAGAAAAACTCCAAGGGATATAAGGGCAACTATTCTTGGATTATCCTTTTTTTCTTCTTGCCAAAAAGTTTTCTGATCAGCATGGCAATAGGATCATAATAACGGTCAACGACCCTTTCCTTCAAAGGTATTATACCATTGTCGGTGATATTGATATGCTCGGGACATACGTCAGTGCAGCATCGTGTAATGTTACACATCCCAGAACCATATTCGTCCTTTATCTGTGGGATCCTGTCAATAGTATCCAGAGGATGCATATCCAGACTTGCCAGCCTTATCATGAATCGGGGACCTACAAATTTATCTTTACTTTCATGGTCCCTCAAGACATGACAAACATCCTGGCAAAGGTAACATTCAATGCATTTTCTAAATTCCTGCACCCTATCAACATCTTCCTGCATCATGTGGTAGTTGCCCTTTTCATCCTTGGTGGAAGGGTCTGGTGTAAATGGAGTTATCCGCTTGTTTTGTTCATAATTCCATGATACATCATTAACCAAGTCCTTAATAACAGGAAAGGTCTTTACAGGCATGACGTGAATGGTCTCATCCTCATTGTATTCATTCATCCGCGTCATACAGGCTAATTTGGGTTTGCCATTTATCTCCATACTGCAGGACCCACATTTTCCAGCTTTGCAATTCCATCGAATAGCCAAATCGTTTGCACTTTCCGTCTGTATGCGATGAATCACGTCCAAAACAACCATTCCTTCTTCAACATCTGCCTGGTACTCAACCATTTCACCACTGGAATTGTCGCCACGATATATCTTAAATGTTCTTTTACCCATGTTTATTCTATATTAAGAGGTCGTTTCCATCTCTTTTAATACTTCTTCCTCTAGGTCTTCCAGCTCCGCTTTTGCGATTCTATACAATTCACTATCTGGCTCAGACCTGGTAATCTTTTCAACCACCATATTACCATCTTCCCCTTTTTTAATCACCACATTAATACCCAGCCATTCATCTCGTTCACCTTCATAATCCAATCTGGTATGGGCCCCCCTGCTTTCTTGCCTTAAATGAGCCGCTCGAGCTACTGCCTCCGCAGTGATCAACAAATTACGCATTCCCAATGCTTCGTGCCAACCAGGGTTAAACTGACTTGCTCCCTGCGCCTTAATAGATTTGTATTTTTCTTTGATCTGCTCAACATCTTCAATTCCCTTTTGTAATTCATCTTCTGTTCTTACAATACCCACATTGTCTTGCATCGTTTCCTGCAATTCTTCATGCAGCAAATAAGGGTTCTCTCCACTTTCCCTGTTTAATATATCTGTAGCATTCCTTATTATTTTTGTCGCTTGATCATTATCTATTGCAGGATATCCAGAAAGTGATTTAGCATAATCACAAGCCCCAGCTCCGGCAAGCTGCCCGAATACCAACAAGTCAGAAAGCGAATTTCCGCCCAAGCGATTTGCCCCATGCATTCCTCCTGCACATTCACCGCAGGCGAATAATCCGGGCACTGTAGACATTTGAGTATCTGCATTAACTTTCACACCACCCATAAAGTAATGCAAGGTGGGTCCAACCTCCATCGGTTCCTTGGTAATATCCAGCTCTGCCAATACCATAAACTGGTGATACATAGAGGGCAGCTTCTTTTTTATCTTCTCTGCTTCCAGCCTGGAGGCAATATCTAAAAATGCACCACCATGTGGTGAACCTCTTCCAGCTTTAACTTCAGCTGTAATTGCCCTGGCTACTACATCTCTGGTAAGCAATTCCGGAGGCCTTCTTGCATTGGGATCGCCTGCCAGCCATTTGTTGCCCTCTTCCTCCGTATCTGCAGTTTCAGAAGCAAATCTTTCAGGGATATAATTGAACATGAATCGCTCTCCCTTATTATTTTTCAATATTCCACCATCTCCTCTTACTCCTTCCGTAACAAGAATTCCCCTAACTGACGGAGGCCATACCATGCCCGTAGGATGAAACTGCGTAAATTCAATATCCATCAAATCAGCTCCTGCCTCATAAGCCAAGGCATAACCATCTCCTGTGTATTCCCAGGAATTTGAGGTTACCTTCCAGCACTTACCTCCACCTCCTGTGGCAAAGATCACCGCTTTGGCCTTGAAGATCACAAATGTTCCTGTTTCCCTCCACATGGCTACCATACCTGAAACTTTGTCCCCATCTTTCAGCAGGTCAAGCGCAGTACATTCCATGTAGACCTCTATACCGGAATGCACTCCGCGATCTTGGAGGGTCCTGATCATTTCCAATCCTGTGCGATCACCCACATGGGCAAGGCGGGGATACCTGTGTCCTCCGAAATTCCTTTGGCTAATGAGCCCTTTTTTGGTTCTGTCAAAAACAGCTCCCCATTCTTCCAGCTCCCTGACCCTGGCAGGGGCATGCTTCGCATGCAGCTCAGCCATCCTGAAAACATTTAAATATTTGCCACCCCTCATGGTATCCCGGAAATGAATCTTCCAATGGTCTCTGGGGTCTACATTTCCCAATGCTGCCGCACATCCCCCTTCAGCCATTACAGTATGGGCCTTACCCAAAAGTGATTTACATACAAGCCCTGTGCTTAATCCCTGGGCTGAACATTCTATGGCAGCCCTCAATCCAGCTCCTCCAGCTCCTACGACAATCACGTCATGTTCAATTGTTTTTATCTCTGAAATATTCATCTAATTATTATTTATTTTTTAAACGCCCCAGGTATTAATATCACCGATAATGGTATTATACCTTTGAAGGAAAGGGTCGTTGACCGTTATTATGATCCTATTGCCATGCTGATCAGAAAACTTTTTGGCAAGAAGAAAAAAA
>JYMV01007538.1_pt1 | contig 28805 bp, 19 predicted proteins | sample 338911 | NCBI WGS metagenome assembly JYMV01 (sample SAMN03354496, study PRJNA234377) | hydrothermal vent metagenome | biome: Deep sea; feature: Hydrothermal plumes at the Eastern Lau Spreading Center, Western Pacific Ocean; material: Seawater | place: Tonga | collected 2009 | depth 2000 m m
ACTACTTGAAGGTTAGCGCCAGATATTAGAACTGTCTCTGGTTCTATTGATATATACTGCTGAAGCTCCGAAATATACGCTTGTTGAGCATCTACAGTCGCTTGAAGTAGATTCTGATTATCTATAAGCTGACCTAGTACTTCAGCTAACCCAATTCCATTTACTACAATCTCATTTGGAGTGAATGTTGAGCCAAATACAGCAAGGGTTTCTAGCATATCTACCGAAGCTACAAATGCATCTCCATCAGAGTCTGGGTTATACGGGTAGTTTATAATCTCTTGAGCCGAGAAAGAAAAGAAAAGGCCTACTAAGGCAAGGGAAAAGAAAAGTCTCATTGGTTCTTTGGTTTTAAGAACCAACAAGTTACGATAATTATTTTATGTTTAGTTTTGGCCGGTAAAATCCATTCCTAACAGCGTTTAAAAACAAAAACGAGAGACAATCTTTCGACGCGCTCTCGCTTTTGTACCCGAAGTGGGAATGACCGTCGCGCTCGCTTCGCTCGGCTCGGTGAATCCTAAGAGGTGGGCTTACTCAACTATTCAAAAGAGACGCTTATACAGCAAGGTATATTGAGTAATTAAGGTAAAGGGTTAGGAATAGCTGTGTGTTGAGCCTAAAAGGATAGACATAGTAGGAATCAAATACGGGGGTAGACAAAAGGGCACGCCAAACAGATTATTAAAGGTTATAAGAACAATCTACTCCGAAAGCTTGTAAGAACGTTAGCAAGTCATCTACATCTGTTGCTCCATTTCCGTTAAGGTCAGTAGACAACTCATTAGATAGACCTATTACTGCTAACATGATTAGAAGGTCATCTACGCCAACAGTCATGTCGTTATTGAAGTCACCGACACAAACTAAGGGTCCATACTCGAATTCGATAAAACTAGCTGCCGAAACAGTTCCTTCTAGTGTTTCAGAGTTGCCAACCCCGTCTATTCCCATTGCATACAAGTTCCATTCAAGAGATGGGTCTAAGACCACTTCTACAGTATCGTTTATTCCAAATGTGCCTACAAGCACGGATGAGTCTGCTACAGTATCGTAATAATATATCTTTTGATAACGTATTCCCGAATCATTATCTCCTCCTCCTAGGGTCAAGACTAGAGATGTGTCTGAGACTACTTCTGCATTCTCAATGAGAATATTTGGTGGAATTCCGTCAAATGTGTTGCTCCAAACGGGTGATCTTATTGGGTCATTTGCATCGAAATATATATCTACAAAGTTTTCGACGACCTCACCGTGTAGGGATTCTCCTTCAATCATTTTTACACTGAAGTTTACCTCAGCTTCTCCCTCAGGCGGAATTACGTTTGGGTTTAAAAATCCCGCATCAATGTCAAAAGTTACCGCTCCTGTTTCGGGGTCTAGACTAGAGAAAACTACCGTAAGAATCCCCGTCAACTCGTCTACCTCTCCCTCTATCCTAAGTATCGCGTTTTTTCCAGGCCTTAGGTCAATTTCTTTTACAAACCTTCCATCATCCTCTTCAATAACGATAGAGGTGTCTGCGTAGGTCACACTATGGAATCTCAATGTCGATAAATCTAATTTTTCAATGTCCAAAGAATCTATAAACAGCACCTCTGCTGCCGTAGCAGTAGCCCCCGAATCATTTTCGCACACAAAACGATAAAACATAGTGTCATCCCCTTCTGCTAGCCAGTGCTCCTCTCCCCAACCTAATGGTCCATACTTGTCGTTTGGGTCTAAAGAGAATGCTGCTGTAGCTGACCCTTCATCTCCATCATCACAGTTTTCAGGATCAAGAAAACATTCGCAAAACCCAGCTTCTCTATCATCAAATAGATTTTGAAAATTGCGTAAAACTGCAAGAACTTGTCCAATTATTGCCTGTCCTGTAAGGGCTCCGGCCGCTCCAGCTACTCCTAAAACAATACCCGTAGGATGACAGTCCAAAACGCCCACTTCGTCATAATGAGCCATAACGCAATTTACCATATTACAAATTAGATTCATCAATCCAACTGTTATTACTGATCCACCAGCTGTAGCTGAACCTAATATTAAAGAAAGAGCGTTAATAAGTCCGTCAAGGCAAACGGGTATTCCACAAGGTGTTGTCCTTTCAATTCCATCATTGTATATTCCTAATCCTCCCCAAGGGCCCCCTGCAAGAGAAGAAATGACCACATTTCCTTCTGCCTCTTCATCGAAGATTATTTCAAATATCATTTCAAAACTTTCGCCGGGTTCGATAGATGGTATCAAGGCTAATGTGCCTAAAAATTCTTCTCCTTCAGTGCTTTCGTAGTTATAAAATTGATTGGATACGATTTCTTGAAGGAGTTCATCTTCAAGCATTGCAACATGTTCTGGCCATATAAGGTCCAAGTCAATTCTAGCGTCAATATCACCTTCAAGATTTATAAATAGTGGAACTCCGTATACCGGCACGTTGCCATCATTTGTTACCCAAACACTTACAGGTGTCCAGATATTTCTTCTAAGAAACCCTTGCGTTTGAATATTTGTTGAAATTGATATATATATTTCATCAACTGTAACACAAGCCTCTAAAGTGCTGCTTTCGCCTGAAGTTTCTACGACTGTTAGGTCTAGTTCTGAAAAATCCGATCCCGGAGGTGCAGTCCATGATGAAAAAATAACGTCTGAGGAATCCGCATGAATAAATGTAATAGGAGAAATAGAGTAACCTTCATTATGCAGAGTGACCGATTCCACATTACTGAAGGCTCCATAAATATATAAATCTGTAGCTTCCGATGTAGTAATCACAGAGCCTGACAAATGACCTATTCCTGATGCCCATACATCTTGAGAAACTTCATTTTCATCACACTCATTAATGGCTATTTGCGTAATGGTGTGATTCCCTGGCTCAAGAACAAGTGTAGGGTTTAAAAATGATGTGGCACTAGAAAGATCGCCATCAACTATCCATGAGACAGAATTTGCATGCTCACTTTGATCTGTTAGATAAACTGTTAAAGCATCTTTTTCAGCTGTGAAATCTGCCGTCACACTATAGTTGGTACATATTGTGACATCGCTCTGTGTTGAAATTCCCCATTCTCCACCTGTTGTTTGAAGTCTTACGCTTAATACATGAATCCCGAGATCTAAGCCCGTAGTTTGAACTACAAATCTTCCGTCCATAATTTCTTCTACTGGTATAGACAGACCACTTCCAAACCCTGGGTCTATATCCCAGAAATATTCGGCGGCATTAATCATATCGCTCACGTCGTCCCCTGCAATCTTCAAGCGTACGAAAGAAGCAAATCCCCAAACACCTTCTGCACTTCGTGGTCTGATTCCCACATCATATACTCCTGGCTCGAGACCTGTAGTAACGGCACTAATTACAGCTGACTCACTTCCTGACACAAAAATACCTGCATCAGAGCCTGGATCAGGCCCAAACCAATATTCTGCTCCTTGCTGGGCTACTACGAGGCCGTTTAAAACGACTATCGTCGCTACAAACAATAATGTAATTACCTTCTTCATTCTGCAGTCTCTGTTTCTATCTCTATCTCAAGTGGCGCATCTACAGGAACAATATCATACGCTTTGCTAAGTAAAGTGATAATAGGAACGCCACTAGGCCGGCCGCTCATGTTGAAATTGAATAAATTGCCATGAATACCAACGTCCTGTCCATATAAGCCGTCGCCTATACCAGGCGAGCCAACAACAAGATGATAGTCTCTATCGAGGCTCCATGATAAGGTGTCTGCGCCGTCAAAGTCAGGATTAACAAACATAGGCTGCTGATTCATTATGTTGGTAGAGCCAATTTCTTGTGGGTCTACAAGCGTACCACCTGATGCAGTATAGAAAAGGTTTCCTTGAAACGTGCAATTGTTACAACCATTATTGAAATCAGGTTCTCCTGTTCCAACATAAAAGATATTCGAATGAAAAAGTAAGTCCCCATTATATTCTGCCAAATAATCTCCGTGCCTCATATAAATAAGGTTATTGGAAAAAATGGCATTAAATGGCCTGCCGTAAGTGAGACTTTGGTATGTCCAAAAACAATCAACATAGTTATTTCTAAACACAACAGATGTGTCTTTCTCGTTAAAATACAACACGGGAGTAGAGTTTGGGGGCTCGTCAGAAGTGAAGACATTGCCCTCTATAATCCAGTTTTCAGATCCTAACACATTCGATTGTTGTTGGGTATAAATAAACTTTCCATTGCCTACAAAGCGGTTTCTTCTAACAGTAGTGTTAGACGCTGAGCTTCCAATAGCAACTGCTACCTGAGTTAAAACAAGGCCCTCTATCAGTACGTCCACAGAGTTAGATAGCTCAATAACGCCTACTTGAGAAAGCAGTCCAGATTCAGAGTTGGGCTCGTGACCTGGACCCATAATTGTTAAAGCCTTGTCCACAATAGCGCCTTCTAATACAAGAGGGCTAGGTAGTACGTGGATAATGTCTCCTGTTGTGGCAGCATCGACAGCTGCTTGCAGGGTGTGATATTGTGAAGGTGTGGATTCAAGAGCACACACAGTAATAATGTTTTGGCATATCAAAACACTAGATTGAATTAAGCATAAAACAGTAATTAGAAATCTCATTGGTTCATTGGTTTTGACTAAGAATTAGTAAGTTACATAAAATAAGTTTAAGTTCATAGATGATGCATAGAACAAATTCTTAAAGAGGAAGTTTCGCAATCTTATTACTCTTATTATCAACTCTTTAGAAGTCGTTAGAAACAAAAACGAGAGACAATCTTTCGACGCTCTCTCGCTTTTGTACCCGAAGTGGGAATCGAACCCACACTCCTTGCGGAACACGAGTTTGAGTCGTGCGCGTCTACCAGTTCCGCCATTCGGGCGAATGGGGACGACAAAAGTAATGTAGAGAAGGGGTAATCACACCTATTCGCCGAAATTTTCCCAAGCCGAAATAGAGGGGGTCGAGATTTTCATCTCGGAGATGGGGAGAGAGGCGAGTTCGTTATTGCGTTTCTCGAGCCAAACCTTGCGGGCTCGAAGGTCTTGGTGGGTCGCGCTTCCTGGGATGTGTCGACATTTTTGGGCGACATCCCAGCTTTTTAGGACCGTGGTTAAGCCGTCTTTCGCGAGGTGGGAGAGTCTGACCGTCATCTCGGAATCGCCAGAACGGCGGACCGATAAAAAGCCGCCCGCTCGTTCCCACGCAAATCGCGAGTGAATCGATGGGCAATGTCCGAAATAGGCGTGGAGGGGTGTTTTAAGATCTATGTCGTAGCGTTGTAGGAAAGGTCGAACTGAGCCCTCCTGCCCGCCTAATACGGAGAGGACGTGGTTGAGCCAGCCGGGTGTTGCGACATCGTCAGGGTCGATAAATGTTACGTGGGTCCAGTCTTTGCAAGAGTCGAGCAAGAGCGAAGCGGAAATTCCCGTGTTGCGAGCTATGTAAGCCCCTGAATTTTCGAGTAGGTGGATCGCGTGAATGCGTGGATCGAGATCGGTTAGGGCTGTGATGACTTTGGTCGCGTCTGGAGAGGTTGATTTATCGTCGACAATGAGGAGTTGCCAGTTAGAATGGGTTTGGGATAAGAGGCTGGAAACACAGTCGGGGAGAAAGCGTGTGTGGTTGTAGTGGGCGCACACGACTAGGACCTTCATCTCGGAGAGTTTCTCGGATGAGAGAGGGGCGTTGGAGGCGAATTTGTGGCGTAGAGCGTTGGCTTCTCGGCGGTATAAAAGGGTTTGTATTTTTGTGGTTATTCCTCTTTTTCTAAGCCAAATCACCACGGGCACACGTATACACTCGGGTACTATTTTTCTTAAAAGAGAGACCTTCACGATTACGTTTTTTTAGAGTCCGCTGGCTCGTATCCTAACGATTCAGCATATGATTCTATTTCTGACGCGAGTTCGAAGTCAATTGATCTCAATTCCTCCCATGATACGGGCGACTTTCGATTCGTGTGCTTATATCGCCTCCACTGAGTGATGGGCCCTACTTTCGGATTGAATAGAGCGTTTGAAGTTCGCGCCGAACCCGTGTTTGCGCCGTGACGCGCTCTATCGTAAGCCGCCCTCCATTCTTCGGGACTTACATCCCAACCCAGTTCGTTTAGAATCTCTGGGGGGGCGTTTTTTAAGTCTTCAAGCCTCCATGTAAAGCTCGACTTCTCCCCTGCTCGAACGTTCCAATCTAGCCAATGTCGCATCGCCCTATGCATAATTCTGCGGGGCATCTTCTCTATGGCAGGGCTGTTTTCGGTTATGTATTTCCAGCTAGCTCTATTAAAAGTGGTAAGAGATCCTATCGCTTTTAAGGGGTCTCGAACTTGGTGTCCGATAGCGAAAGTGTTGTCTAATTTGTTCCCTCCTGGGCCATAAACCGCATCGTCACAATCTGGGACTAAGCACCACGAAGCGATACCATCCGCCCCGAATTTTTCGTGCAGCACATCTTTTCCCAGCTCGTGAAGAACCGCCGCGAAGAAGTTCGTTCCTGACCTCCCCGTCCCTATGACAGCAATTTTATTTTTAGGCGAGTTCACTACTTTCTGTGTTTATTGGGCCGAGAGCTTTATGCGAAAGGTTGTTCCTACTCCTACTTCTGATTTGTGAAGCGTGATCTTTCCTCCATGGTATTCTTCAACGATACGTTTTACAAGCGAGAGGCCTAAGCCCCATCCTCGTTTTTTCGTAGTAAAGCCTGGTGAAAAAACGTCTTTGATATCCGAGCGAGAAATTCCTTTTCCAGAATCTTGTATGTCGATGATTACATTATCACCTGTTTGGGATAAAGTGACGTTAATCACACCCTTGCCTTCCATAGCATCGACCGCATTGCGCAGCAGGTTTTCTAACACCCAGCTGAATAGCGACGCGTTGAAAAGCGCTATGACAGGCTCGCTTGTATCAGCTCCGTAAAGGTTTAGTTCCACTTTCTTACTGATGCGAGGGCGCATATACCCGAGGGTTTGGGTTATAGAAAGACCTAAGTCTTCTGGCTCAAGCTTAGGCTGTGAGCCAATCTTGCTGAACCTGTCGGTGACGGTATGAAGGCGCTTTACATCCTTCTCCATTTCTAAAAGCATACTCGTATCCGCGCCATCTTTCTCCTTCAAAAGGTCCACCCACGCCACGTTTCCTTAGCCATGCCTACCCAAACCCTATTCTGCTCTGCTCTCCTAGAGCTGCTGAAGACAAGATAGGCCGTCATTAAAAAGGCCGCGATAAGTATGAGCTGAATAATCGGATAGTACTGCATTTGGGTTAAAACGTAGCTGTCCTCGAAGAAGATGAGTCGCCTACCTTCCCCTGGCAGAACGACCTCAAGCGGAGGGTTTATATCAGCCATTTTCGATAATCTAAGCTGTAAAAGCTCCGGGTCGGCAAGCGTTTTCTGTGCGATCCCTCTGGAGTTTAGGACTTCCGTTCTTTCGAAATCAGTCATAATCACCGGCACAGAAGCGCTGTTAAGGATGGTCTCCGAAACGAAGGACGAGATGAGCTCGGCCATGGCTTCTTTTAATTCCTTTAGCCGAACGCTTTCATCGTAGTAAACGGTATGCCCCACCTCTTCAAAGCGAATCGGCTCGAACCGGGAAGCCATTTCGTCTCGTAGGCTGTCGAAATTAGAAACTTTCGCGCCTAGGTTGATGTCGTATAGCTTCCTTCCTGAATCGTCATAGATTAAGACAGGGACAGTTTTATTTGACCACAGATAGTCTGTCACGAAGGTTAGGTCCATCCCGCTTGGTGGATTGTCGATTATCCTGTACGCGTCGGCTAATCGGTCCGCTTTCTTCCTCTCGTCGGCCTCTAATTCGCTGAATAAATTCTCCGTATATGCGACTAAGTGGCTCCTTTGTATAATTGCCTCAGACCAAACCTCAACCTTCGCCCTCTCCTCAATTCTTACCCTTTTCGTTAGCGAGCTAGCATACCAAAGTGTCGCTCCAACTATTACTGCTGCTGCAGCTAGAAGGAATCTTTTCCACCTTTGTTTTTTCGCTCTTGCTTGCATTCGTATTCTATGCTAAGTATGCCTAATCGTAAGCCGAACAATGTTCCGCTTTCTTGCTGCCCCTATCGCACGCGCTTAATGCTATAGTGATTTCATGAGAGCTCGCCGAAGCAATTCTAATGTCAGATATTCCGAAATCATACGAATACCCCACTTTTATATAGTCAAATAACGCAAGTTGGAGGTGTGCAATAACGGCGGTTTGGTTTCTATACCCCACGCCTAAAGAAATAAGGTCGTCGTAAACGACATTACAAGTAACATCAAGGGCTGGAATAAGACCCTGGACCACGCGCATTTGCGCTGAAGGCCTGAACACGAACCTGCCATCAAGCTCTATAGATGTTCCCCCTGTTGCGACTACGTGTCGAGACGTCTTCGTGCTCAAGGTCATATTCGAGAGCTCCGCGGCTGTCGCGTTAATCATTGTAACTCCGATAAAGCTATGTTCATCTTCATACCAAAGACCTGCGTCTATGGTGGGAAATAGAAATTGTGTCGCACCTATTACAGCTGGATCATTCGCGACTTCTACGTCCGGAAAATCCAATCTTCCTGTGCTAAGTCTATGTTGAACAACTCCTACAGATAGTCCTGAGCTTAGCCACCCGCCTGACGATAGTTGGATCTTATAGGCGTAAGCAAGCGACAACGACGTTGTTCCCCACGGTCCTGCTTCGTCTGTTTCTATACGGCCTCCAACTCCGTGAATGCTGTTTTCTGTTTGGCCTAAACGACCGGAAAGACTAGCAAAAGAGTAGGCTGGGGCGCCTTCAAAACCGGCCCATTGATTGCGAAAACCCATTCGCATATCTAAGCATTGCTTATTTCCTGCCGCAGCTACGTGATCCTGAAAAGGAGTCATTAGGTAGTTCGAACGAGATGGGATTTGTTGCGCGAATAGAGATGTCGTTATAAAAAACGTAGCTAATGCGCTTATAAAGAGTGTCAAGTATCTCATCTTATTACCGCTACATTACCCGTTATTGGATCAAGATCCACCCCCGGTTCGTTCAACTCAATAATGTAATAATATGTTCCTGCAGGAACTTGTGTACTCCTACGCTTACCGTTCCAGGCATTCGGGTACGCTATACTTCGAAAGACCTCCTGGCCCCATCTATCATAAAGCGTCAGTCTTGAACGGGTATAGGACGAAAGCCCTGTTATTTTCCAGTAATCATTTATCCCGTCGTCATTAGGCGAGAATGCGTTAGGAACATCTATATCTGTTCCTACAACGATTAAAACTTGATCGGAGTATTCGCATTGTTCCACAAACCCTATAACTTCAAATACGGTGGTTGAAGGAGGGGTAACTATTACTGAGTATGCTGACGGGTTGTCCACATATTCTGCTGGAGACCAAACATATCCTAATCCTCCATTCCCCCCTAAGACATCCAGGCTTGCGGATTCAAGATAGTTAATGTTCGCAGGACAGCACGCTTCAATAGAAAGTGGCTCTCCTGAGGCGTAGATTGTTAGATCACATGGGAGAGGAACAATTCCCGTGTTTATTGAGATTAACACCAGATAGTCCGTGTTTACAAATAGGCTGGAGGTGGTTATTTCAAAATCTTCCGATGAAGATGCGCATTCCGAAACTGCGTTATATAAAATCGTGTTGCATGGATCTAGCGCGCTCGGCTCAACGACTATCGCTTCGAGTGTCATTCCATTACAATCTAGTCCCGAAAAGGAAATCGTCACCCCCTCGCTAGAGCTTAGATATGTCGTATGGAATCTAACTACTGTTACGTTATTGCCTGTAAGACAGCTGTCAATATCCAGACCGGAAAAACTCGCTAGTTCAAAGCTGGAAATTGGAACTGATTCATTGCCACAAATTTCTGTGGGGTTATCACAGGTTTGGGCTAAAGTGATGTGCGGGAAAAGCGCCACAAAAAATGCGACGAAAGTCAATTTGTACATACTACTAAACGAATTCGTTTGCATATTTCGCATATTCGAAAGTTAAGGCTTCAACTATGCCTCAAACGCCACTAAGAGCTCACCCTTTTCAACAGCCATTCCTGACTTAGCGGGGACATCTTCAATCGTTGCGCTAAAGGCCGCTTTTATTACGTTTTCCATCTTCATTGCCTCTAAGACAAGGAGGGAGTCGCCCGCTTTTACTGACTGTCCCGGCTCAACTAGCACGCTTAAGACCTTGCCTGGCATAGGGGCGCAAAGATGTAAATCTGCTTCGGTGTCTGTTGTGGACATGCCCATTTTGTCTAAAAGCAGGGCTCTTTCGTCGAGAACCTGAACCTCCCTTTGTACTCCTTCTACTCTAACAATCATGTTTCCCGATGCATCAGGTCCTTCGACGGCTTCAACTTCGTAGTTTTTCCCATCTATTCTCACTTGGAAGACGCCCTCCGATTTGCGAGTCCACTCCCAATTACTCGAAGCATCCTCAGAAATTTCAATTATTTTATCGTCCCAACGAATTTCCATTGCCATAGTGCGAAGATAACGCTGTTCCCCCCGACATTGCGCCCATGTCTGGAATCTACGTTCACGTCCCCTTCTGCAGAACCGCTTGTCATTATTGTGACTTCCACTTTTCTACATCCCTTTCTAGGGTGGAGTCTTATGTGAAAGCATTGTTGAAAGAGATAGAGCTGAGGCAAGAAAGTGGGGAGTGGGACGGTTTGGTTTTCGATACGCTTTATTTCGGTGGGGGTACGCCTTCTGTATTAAGCTCGGACGATTTAAAGTTGATTGTTGAGGGTATTAATCGAGCGTTTCGAGGGTCCTCTGGCTTTTCGTCAGAATTTATCGAATCTACTATCGAAGTGAACCCCGAAGATGTGAACGAAGAGTCGCTGAGGGGGTGGCGAGCAGCGGGGTTCAACCGACTTAGTATAGGAGTCCAGTCATTTCATGATTCTCAATTAAGTTGGATGAATCGAAAACACTCTGGAAAAGAGGCTTTTCGTGCGGTCGAACTCGCTTCTAGAGCGGGATTCCATCGAATTTCCCTAGACCTTATTTATGGATTGCCCGAGTCTGATGGGGATTGGCAAAAGACTGTGGAAATGGCGCTATCTCTTCCCATAGATCATATCAGTTGTTATGCTTTAACCATAGAACCTAAAACGGTTTTAGGTGCGCGAATTAAGAGTGGTGTTGAAATTGAAATGCCCGATGAGAGGTTAGAAAAAGATTACGCCATCATCTGCGATGAAATGAGAAAGGCCGGGTTCGATCACTACGAGGTTTCCAATTGGGCGAAAGGTGTGAAAAGTCGAGCGGTGCACAACTCGTCATACTGGTCTGGGGCGCCCTATCTCGGATTAGGTGCTGGAGCTCATGGATTCCGATCAAATATTCGATATTCCGTTATCTCAAACAATCCGCTTTACATATCCGCCATCGAAGCAAAAAAACTTCCCGATACAGAAGAAACTCTATCAAACAAGGATCGGTGTAACGAGGTGTTAATGACGGGGCTCCGTACAGCTAAGGGGGTTGATTTCAAGGCGCTGGAAAAGACGTGGGGATACAATCCGGCAAAGCTTAATCCTAAGGAGTGGAAATCTAGAATCGAGGCTGGCGACATTGTTCAAACTAAGGCGGGTGAAGAAACTGCATTCCGAATACCTGAAAACAAATGGCTCATAGGAGATAGCATTGCCACTGATTTCTTCGTAACTTAATAGGATGAAGTTTTTCGAATCGACCCTATTCTTGCTGATTACCGGCCTTATAAATCCTGTTTTTTTAGCCCAAAGCACTATTACCCTAGACAATCATTTCGAAGATTGGGCGGGAGTTCAAACCTGGACCTCAAATACTGGGGGAAACATAAATGAAGTTGCGATAGCACACACAAGCGAGTGGGTTTACTTCTATATCAAGACGACAAATGAAGTGGCTATCGATGAGACGACATTACCGAATTCGATTCAACTAGTAATTGATTTCGACAACAACGCCGGAACAGGTAGTGACTATCAGGGCTTGGGTCTCGGGGCGGAAATGGTGATAAACTTCCCTACTCGAGCTGTAACTCTTTTTGATAGTTCCGGAGGTTCGTCTGGGCCAGGAATTAATGATGTAGGCGTCCATGTTTCGCCAGTTTATAGCGCGACTCAATTTGAAATTGCTATTGACAGGACGCTTGTAAACCTTAACGATGGAGTGATGAAATTTATCTGGTATGAGTCTTCAGGCGGAGCTGAAGTCCCAAGCGCAGGCGCAACACATACTCTCACAAGCTACAGCCCGGCTATAGTTACTACGGCTATTGAAAAGGCTCCTGGGACGGAGATTCGCGTCGCTTTTTGGAATGTGAATCGCAGATTAGACGAGCCTTCTGCCCAATCTTCTGTGGAAAGGATTTTTAACGCCACTCAGCCTGATATAATAGGATTTTCTGAGGTTGATGATGTGAGCGCAACGTTCGTTACTGGATTGTTAAACGGCTGGATGCCGCTGCCTAACGGAGCAAGTTGGAATGTGATAAAGGATGATTACGATCTGATGATCGCTAGTCGGTTCCCTATAGCTTCTACATATCCTGCCATTGATAGACAACTGCCGGGGGTTATTAGTACTGAAAGTGTTTGGGGGGTTCCTATGCTATTCACCAGCTCTCACTTGAAGTGTTGTAGTGGTGATGCGCTTAGGCAACAACAGGCTGATGAATACATGGCTTTTCAGCGTGACGCAATGACTACTGGCGGCATAATTGACATCCCCCAAGGCTCGCCTATCATCTATGGTGGCGACTTAAACATGGTGGGCCTCGCCGGACCCATAAATACTCTGGAGACGGGGAATATTTCAGATAATGGACAGTTTGGGGCGGATTTCCAGCCCGATTGGGATGGCACCGATATGCTTCAGCTTGATGCACGCCAAACCGATAGGCTTATGGACTACACTTGGAGAAGTGATTGGTCTTCATATATGCCGGGTAAGCTCGATTACATTATCCTATCTGATGGAGTTGTAGATGTTTTGCGTCAATTCACCCTTCAAACTTCTGACCTTTCCGCTGCCAGGTTAGCGCAGTACGGCCTTCTGGCGGGTGATGATTTGGATGCTTCGGATCACTTCATAGTGATTGCCGACCTCGCTCTTTCGGGCGGTACGACTCAGCAAGACACTGATGGAGATGGGGTGAATGACTCTGTAGATAATTGTCCCGATTTTGCTAATACGAATCAAAACGATTTCAACTCTGATGGTTTTGGAGACGCTTGTTCAGACACGGATTTGGATGGTTTAACCGATGAGCAAGAGATTCAAATTCTCGGAACAAATCCTCTTCTTCAAGATACAGACGGGGACGGGCTCACCGATGCTATTGAGTTATCGCTTTTTATTACAGACCCTCTTCTTTACGATACTGACGGCAACGGATTAAGCGATGCGGAAGACCTTCTAAACGGGGGGGTAGATGTGCCAGCGTGTACTGGCGATGCTAACGGCGACGGAACGGTAACGGTAAGCGATCTGCTATTGATTCTTTCTACTTTCGGGAACATTTGTTAATTCCGAACGAACCTTATTGCTCCCACGCCTAATTCGGTGCTGACGTTAATAGTATAGATTCCAGATCTCAATTGCGTAGTGTTTATTTCGAAAGCTTTCGAGCTTAGAGCTCCTTCGCTTAGAACTACTCTTCCCTGAAAGTCTATTACCTCCCACCCTATTACAAGAATCTCCGAAGCGATATTAATCGTTTCCGATGTCGGGTTAGGGTAAGCCATTAGGTGTAGTCTCGAAATTTCGTCAATCCCCACCCAGTTCGAAACGATATCAACTGTAGTTTGGTCGCTACAATTCCCGTCCGTACTAAACGCCGTGAGCGAAATTGAGAACGTCCCGCTCTCTGTATATGAATGGCTCGGCGTTTCGTCACTATACGACTCTCCGTCGCCCATGTACCACAGGTACGAACTCGCTCCCGTACTGAGGTTAGTTACTTCTATCGGGCCTTGTGAACCGTCCCACGGAGATACTACGGAGAAATCGGCATTGACGGGGTCCGTTAAATCGAACTGGCCTCGTGGGGAGATCGTGTATCCGTCAACAAAGGGCGAACTCGGATCGCGCTGACCTCCTATTCCGGTTACCCCGAAAGTGCCTATGGGCACAGGGGTGCCGAAAAGGTCGGTGTTAGCGTCGATTCGCATAATTATTTCCTGAGCACCGAACGAGAGTCGCACGTCAAAGCCCGGAGTGGTATTCGTCCAGTCCGATGAGTCAACGAGCTCCGCACATTTCAAAGTGATGATTCTAGATTCTGTTTCCTCGTCCATCTCAAACACAAATTGAGGTGTGTCCGACGGGAATCCGCTGCCTTCAAAGAGGAGAGTATCAATTCGGATTTGGGCTAAGCCCAAGTACTGGTCAATAACGCCTCTAACGCGAATGCTATCACCCTCGACTACAGAATACCCGAAATTACTTACAGGGCTGAAAACATTGATTCCGTTAGTTGGGTCGATCAAAGTAAACTGAAGGCCAGAGGGATAATCATTCCAGCCGTGTACTATTCCGCGCAGCTCACAGGCTGTGCCTATGCTGTCGAGAACGCCCTGAGGATTCACGCCTCTCACTTGATTTATTTCATAAACTGGGTAATCAAGGTCTGAAGGAAGGATGTGAATTACTAGCGTGTCTATTCCTAAAAGGGCGCCGCCTGAAGTTATCGCTAGCGCAAGAATCACGTCCTCTTGAAGCTCGGGCTCTTCTTCATCGATAGCCGAAAACACGAACGATTGAGAATTGAGTTGGCCTATTTCGAAGTTAAAGTTCAAAGGAAAAACATCCGGGTAATCCGCCCCAATTACGGCATCTCCCCCTACGATGCTGACCTCAACTATCGCGTCTTCGAGAGGGTAAAGCGGAGACATTGAAACCACGATTCCCCCACCTTCGCTTACGTACAGCTCCGGGGCGTCAAATCCTATTGTCATTTGGCCTAAACCACCACAAGTCGCCGAATGACTACCTAAGAAATCGAAGGTGTCTTGAGGATACGAATCCCATTGCGTCATCCCCTCTTCCCAGTCTGTCGTTCCATGACCGATATTTGGTTTACGCACTAGGGTGTACTCCGCCATAGCTCCGCCTGAACTTACAGTCCACGGATCTCCCGGATCAACCCCTACTATCCCCAAAACGTCGATCGCTTCTCCATTTTTAATTAGTACAAGGGCGTCATTTCCATTGTACCAAGTAACTTGACTAGTTACATCGGCTATATTTTGTAGATAAGCTACGGACTGGCTATTGCCGACCACGTATACATCGCCAGGCAAGATTTGGCCTTGAAGATCCAGAACCTGATTCGGCTCAGTCGCTCCATTGTTGTACAGCTCTAACGAATACGAAGCCAAATCGATGGCGAGGGGTGACGGATTGTGAATCTCAATCGCCTTGTTGTGACTTTCTCCTTCAATGTATTCCGATATGATGAGGTCGTCGCAAAGACCCGCTGCCCCACACTCTAAGATGCTTACTAAAAGTGCTGAAGCGCCCACGCTATCGCATTCCGAAGCGCTAGCAAACTGAACATAAGAGCCCGCTGCAATTGTAGCGGAATCAAGCTCGCCTTGAGTGCTAATGCCCCAAACGTGATAATCGTTCGCACCTAACGGCCCGAAATCGAAATACGGCTCAGAAACCGTGGTAATAATCGTGTCTTCTGCTGTGCAGATGGCAAAAACAAAGCTGTCTTCTACCGCTTCAGAATAGTAACCAAAAGGGACTAAAGCTCCATCGGGAGTCAAGCAAGCAAGCACATCTTCTGACCCGCTTGCGTCAAGCATCGTTCCTCCATCACAAGCTGGCGACTCACAGGTAATACAGAAAATTTCATACGGGAATAAGCTAATCGATAGACAGTCCGCTCCTGAAAGTCCTGACAAAGGAAGCCCTACCTCCATAGAGGCTGCGTCAAGTGGCGCATCATGAGAAACTGCCACGACGTTTAACATCCCGTCTCCCATCCCTTGGAAGTTTATCGCGCTTCCTGCGGCCGAACTACGGATGTTCCCCGTAAGTGGGTCAACAATAAATAGAGTAAGGGTGCCTGTCGGAGCGTTCGTGTCGTGTACAAAAGTTGCTATAGCCGGACCTTGGTCGGTGCAAAGTGTGTCGTTTATCAGGTTCGTTAGCTCTAAAGCCCCGCCATCACAGGCAAGAATATTCGTGGCTCCCTGAGAAGGGGGTTGCAAAACATAGGCGGCCAAGTCGAAGGCTTCTCCCCCGTTTGGCAATCTCGAAAGTGAGTGTCCCTGGCTGTTTTCCTCTGCGCCTTCATATAAAATTCCTGAGCCGAGGGGCATAAGGGCTTGAATCAAAATCGCTGCTTGCGGGTGAGTTGGGGATGTGTTCCCGTAGACCAGAGCGTCCACGATGTCTTCAGAGGGTGGCTCTTCGCCTATGATGATACCGCTTAAATCGGATTCGTAAATCGCCACCGCCGCAATCGTGATGTTTAATTCTAATTCCATAGACCAAAACCCCTCTGAATTCAATTGCTGTCCATCTAAAAGCATCGCATCATACACCTCTATACCATAAGCTCCACCTCCTAACCAGCTTGACTTAACGAAAGCTAACGAAAATCCGTCTAAAGCCATGTTTGGCACACCGCTAAGCTCAACAAATTGTGACGCTTCAGCCACTAAAGCATCTACTTCGTTTATTACAACGACTTGAGCGAAAGGAGATAAAGAGGCTGCAAAAAATAGAGCAGAAAGGAGAATAAGTTGGCGAATTTTAATCATCATAGTTCGTTTACGGACAGAGGGGCAAGATACGTACCTTTAAGGGTCCGAACATGACTTATATATCTCTCATAGAAAAACTCGACGCTTTTGTACGGAAATACTACCGTAACAAGGCGCTCAAGGGCGTTTTATTAGCCACGGCAATTGTGACCGGGGGCTTTTTGCTTCTTGCTGTTACAGAGTATTTCGGACGTTTTGGAGTGATGGGGCGAACGGTTTTGTTTTGGTCTTTTACTATTTTGGCGGCCGGGGTCATCGGTAAAATGATCATAATTCCTTTGCTGCACATTGCGCGTCTCGGGAAAATAATCAGTCATGAAGATGCGAGTAAAATTGTGGGGGATCACTTCCCTGAGGTAAAGGATAAGCTCCTTAATACTCTTCAACTTCAAGGCCAAATTGCGAATCACGACGAAAAATCCGACTTAAACGTTGACCTTTTAATAGCAAGTGTCGAACAGCGGACTCTCGAGTTAAGTCCGATTCCTTTTACAAGCGCTATCGATATTAAAGAGAACGCACGGTATTTGAAGTACGCTATCGGACCGATAGTCGTGCTTTTTTCGGTTTTAATTTGGAGACCGTCCGTCGTTTCCGAGCCCGCCGAACGATTAATCCAACACCGGACATCTTTCGAGGCGCCTTCGCCGTTTCGATTCGTTGTGGTTTCCGTTCCGCTTAAAGCGCCCGTGGGTGAAGGTTTCGACTTCGTTGTGAGGGTAGAGGGAAGTGTCGTTCCTTCAACTGTCTATCTCGAAGAGGGCGAAAATAGATATCGGATGGAGCGGCTTCGAGGAGGTCTCTTTAAGTACGTTTTCACATCTCTAAGGTCAGACGCCTATTTCCGTTGCTCTGCAAATGGTTGGAACTCCCCTGAATACACCCTTCTCGCGCTTCCTGTGCCAAGGGTTTTAGAGTTCTCGTTAGGCGCCACCCCTCCTTCCTATACCGGCCTTGAGTATATTGACCAAACAAATCACGGTGACGTCGTTGTTCCTGAAGGCACTACAATAAGATGGGAGTGCCGAGTTAAGGACTCTGACGAGTTTAGAATTCGGGTCGGGGACTCTCTAGTAGAAACCGAAAATATTACAGGGCGAATTTATGCCGCTTCTTGGAGAGCTGAAGCGACCGTTCCATATTGGTTAGTCCCTGAAAATAAAGATTTAGGGGCTGTTGATTCTATGAGGTTCTCTTTACGGGTGGTCGCAGACAGAAGGCCGGTAATTAAAGTTGTGGAGCTTGAGGATAGCACAACTCGACAGTTAAGATATTTCACCGGAGGTGTTAGCGACGATTACGGATTTACTAAGCTCGTGTTCGCAGTAAAGAAGGCCGGTGAAAAGTCTCCGAACTACACTCTTCTTGACAGACCTTCTGGCAAAACGGATGAGTTCTTCTTCACGTGGGATATGAAATCACTAGAGCTTTCTGCGGGTGATGCGGTGGAGTACTGGCTAGAGGTTTGGGATAATGATGGGGTAAATGGATTCAAGTCCTCTAAAACTTCGACAAGGGTGTTTTCGGCTCCCGATGAAAACGAATTACTCGAAGAACGAGACGAGGCTAATGAAGAAATCGAAGCCTCTATTGAAGATGCGGTAGAAAAGGCCGAAGAGTTACGTCGCGAAATGGAGGCGTTTAAAGAGCGTTTAAGGGAGGAGCGGGAAATGGATTGGCAGGATAAGCGGGCGCTTGAAGAGCTCTTGAAGAAGCAGGAAGAGCTCCGTAAAAAGATCGACGAAGTAAAAAAGGCGAACGAAATAAAGAACGAAAAGCTTAACGAGTTCTCTCCCCAAGAAGAGAGAATCATGGAGAAGCAGAACGAGCTACAGAAGCTTATGGACGAGGTAATGTCGGACGAACTCCGCGAGCTCTACAAGAAGATGCAAGAGCTTATGGAAGCTATGGATCCCGATGAAATCCAAAAACAGCTCGAAAAAATGGATGTCGGCCAAGACGCTCTTGAAAAGGAACTTGATCGAGCTTTAGAGCAGTTTAAGCAGCTCGAGTGGGAGGTTAAAATGGACGAAACCGTTAAAAAGCTCAAGGAGCTCGCTGAAAAACAACGTGATCTCGCTGAAAAAACCGAGAAGGAAGAATTACCTAGCGAAGATCTTAAGTCCGCTCAGGACAGCTTAAACAAGGCTTTCGAAGATATCCAAAAGAAGATCGACGAGCTCGAAAAAGACAACAAAGAGCTCGAGAATCCTAACCCGATGCTCAACAGTGAGGATGACGAAAAATCGATTCAGGAAGACCAAAAAGAAAGCTCAGAAGAATTAGATAAGGGGAAGGAAAAAAAGGCCTCCGAGAAGCAAAAAAGCGCCGCTGAAAAGATGGAGGAACTCGCCCAGAGGATGGAAAGCATGCAAATGGAGTCTGAGTCCGAGGACGAACAGGAGGACATGGACGCGTTAAGGGCGCTTTTAGAAAATATCATAACGCTGTCTTTCGACGAAGAAAAACTAATGGGTGAGCTCGGTAAAACAGAAAATCAAGACCCTCGCTACGTTATTCACGGCCAAACCCAGCGTTCTTTGAAAGACGAAGCAAAGATGGTTGCCGACTCACTTTTCGCGCTCTCCCTTAGGGTTCGCCAACTCGCCGGAGCCGTGAACAGAGAGATCGGACTTGTGAACCATCACATGGAAAAAGCTTTAGGCGGGTTTGGTGATAGAAAAACCGCTCAAATCACTATGAATCAGCAGTATGTGATGACTTCTTTTAACAATTTGGCTTTGCTCCTTGATGAGGCTTTACAACAGATGCAGAAGAAGCAGGAGTGTAAAAATCCTGGCTCAGGTAATTGCAGTAAGCCTGGTGGTTCTGGGTCCAAACCCTCCCCTAAGGCTGGCGATATGAAAAAGATGCAGGAGGCGCTCGGGAAGAAGCTTGAGGCTATGAAGAAGAAGATGGGTGAAAATTCAAACAAGGGAGAATCGGGGAAACGCGGGTCCGGAATGAGTAAAGAGCTCGCCGAAATGGCCGCTCAACAGGCCGCTCTAAGACAGATGGCAAAGCAAAAGGCACAAGAATTAAATGAAGACGGGTCCGGTGACGGTGGCGAAATGAAGAAGATCGCTGAGGAAATGGAAGATCTCGAACGAGATTTGATTAATCGAAATGTCGATATTGCCACGCTTGAAAGACAGCGAAATATCCTCTCTCGTTTACTCGAAGCCGAGGAGGCGGAAAGAATTCGAGGTGAAAAAGATGAGCGTAAGTCACGTGTCGGAGACCAAACCCTCCACCCCGACTCTCCTCAAATGATTGATTATCTACGAAATAAGGCAAATGAGCTTGAATTGTTACGAACAGTGCCCGCTGATTTAGTTCCATATTACCGCGACAAAGTGAATGATTATTTTAATACCTTAGGCGATAAGCCCGAAGTCCTTATACCATGACCGCCACTATGCAAGAATTGCGCTTTCCTTCTAAGCCAGAAAATATAGCAATCGTTGAACATCTAATTGACGATATCTGTGATAAATACCGAATGATCGGTGAGCACTATGGTGATGTCCTCATCGCTATGACCGAAGCTGTAAACAATGCTATCGTTCATGGAAACAAACTTGACATAAAAAAGGAGGTGTTAGTAGAGTATGAGGTGAGGGAGAAAGATCTTTTCTTCAGAATAGTCGACGAAGGCCCTGGCTTTGATTATAATAATCTGCCCGATCCAACCGCTCCTGAAAACCTTGAGCGCCCTAGTGGAAGGGGGGTGTTTTTAATGCGTAACCTTGCGGATGAGTGTGGGTTCGAGGATGATGGTCGTGTCGTTGAATTAACGTTTACGGGCGTTCTCGGTTAGGCCTCGCCCCTACCCTTCTATAGCGTTAAAAAGCTTTTGTACAATGATTTACTTTAGCGAAATAGATGTGCCACATCGGGTTCTAGAGAAGAGGGCTGTGAGGGTTTGGCTTGAAAAAGTAGTGGGGGGGAAAGATAAAGTTCTTGGTGAAATTAGCATTGTCGTTTGCTCCGACGAATATTTACTCGGCGTAAACAAAGAGCACTTAAATCACGATTACTATACAGATATTATCACCTTTGACTACTCTGAAGGTGATGTCATTAGTGGCGATTTATTGATTTCATACGACAGAGTTAAGGATAACGCTCGCAAGGAAGGCGTGAAGGTTCAGGCTGAATTAAAGCGAGTTATGGTTCATGGAGTGCTACATTTGTGCGGCTATAAGGACAAGTCAAAAAAAGATGCGGCAATTATGCGCTCTCAAGAAGACGAAGCTTTGAATATGTTCCACGTGGAACACTCTAAATAATACTCAGGTGAAATTTCACACTACTTACGATGTAATTGTTGTGGGCGCTGGACACGCAGGAAATGAGGCGGCGGCGGCGGCGGCTAATACAGGAGCTAAAACATTGCTTGTGACCATGAATATGGGGGTTATAGGCCAAATGTCATGCAATCCAGCCATGGGTGGTGTCGCTAAAGGCCAAATCGTAAGAGAGGTAGATGCCCTCGGAGGATATAGCGGGCTAGTAAGTGATCATAGCGCTATTCAGTTTCGTATGCTGAACAGATCGAAGGGGCCCGCCATGTGGAGTCCTCGAACACAGAACGATAAATATTTGTTCGCACAGACTTGGCGTGAAATGCTTGAACAGACCGAGGGTCTCGATTTTTGGCAGGACTCCGTCACGGGCGTTATTGTAGAGGGGGGGCGTTGTGTGGGCGTACGAACTGCGCTAGGAACTGAGATAAGAGGAAAGGCTGTGGTGCTAACAAACGGGACGTTCTTGAACGGCCTTCTTCATATTGGCGAGAAGCAGTTCGGAGGGGGGAGAGCTGGGGAAAGGGCTTCGTCAGGAATTACCGAACAGCTAGTTGAGCTCGGTTTTGAGAGTGGTCGAATGAAGACCGGAACTCCGCCAAGGGTTGACGGCAGAAGTTTAGATTTTTCGAAGATGGAGCTACAGCCCGGAGACGAAAACCCGACGCACTTCTCATTCCTAAAGCGACGTGAAAACCTGAACGACCAACTCCCTTGCCACATCGCTTACACGAACGACAGCGTTCACGAAGTGCTTCGCTCAGGGTTCGATAGGTCTCCGATGTTCAACGGACGAATTCGAGGTTTAGGGCCTCGTTATTGCCCAAGTATTGAAGATAAAATAAACCGCTTCGCCGATAAAAATCGCCACCAACTATTCGTTGAGCCCGAGGGTAGAAACACTGTTGAAATTTACCTCAACGGGTTTTCCACGAGCCTTCCAGAGGAGATACAGCTGGCAGCCATGCGACTTATTCCTGGCTTCGAAGAAGCGAAAATGTTCCGGCCTGGTTATGCCGTTGAGTATGACTTCTTCCCTCCTACTCAGTTAAAGCATAGTTTAGAAACCACTTCTGTAGACGCTCTTTATTTTGCAGGCCAAATAAATGGCACAACCGGCTACGAAGAGGCCGCTTGCCAGGGTCTTATGGCGGGATTAAATGCGGCACGTTCCACGTGGAACAAAGAGCCTATTACTCTAAGTCGATCGGATGCTTATATCGGGGTTTTAATAGACGACCTAGTGACAAAAGGAACCGATGAGCCTTATAGAATGTTTACTTCAAGGGCGGAATACCGCATCCTGTTGCGTCAAGATAACGCAGATGAAAGACTAACGAGGTTGGGGCATGAAATTGGTTTGGCCTCAGATGAAAGGCTTAAAAATCTGGAGGAAAAACAGGCAGGGGTGAGGGCAGTTCGCAAAATGCTTGATAAGACCTCTATTAGTCCTGACGGAGCTAATGAATTAATCGAAAGCGTCGGAAGTACACCCATGAAGCAGCGTGTGAAGGCAAAGCAGATTCTTACACGACCTCATATAGGTCTTGCCGCAATGATCGAAAACATCCCCGAGCTTGATGGTTTGTCAAGTTTCGGTTCTGAGGTTCTCGAGCAGGCAGAAATTATGATTAAATACGAGGGCTATATTGAGAAGGAGCAGGCGATGGCAGACAGGATGTCTAAGCTAGAGGACATGCGTATTCCTAGCGATTTAGATTATTCAAAGCTAGCATCACTTAGCGGGGAAGCTCGTCAAAAACTTGGGGATAAAAAACCTAAAACACTTGGCGCTGCAGCAAACATTTCAGGCGTAAGCGCCTCAGACGTTAGCGTCCTTTTGATTTACTTGGAGCGGTAACACCGGGTATTTTTTTAAGCTTTTCTACAATCTCGTAAACAGCCGGGCACACCTCAATGTTCTTTAGTGTGTGGTCTAAGATTTGGGTTTGTTTGCGTCTATCTGTATGGGGGAATTCCCTACATGCCTTAGGCCTTACATCGTAGATGTAGCATTTGTTATCCGCTCCTAAAAACGTACAGGGGACCGATTTTAAAACGAACTCGCCTTCAGAGTCCTTTCTAAGGTATTCGTCTTCGAACTCCCGCGTTTTCATCTTGAAAAGTTTTGAGATACGGGTGATGTCAGATTCTATAAACTTCGGGCCAGTAGTTTTGCAACAGTTCGCACATTGGAGGCAGTCTGTACACGCAAACACCTCGTCATGAATAGGGTGAATCAGGGAGTCAAGCTTTTGAGGCTTAAATTTCTTAAGGCGCTTAAGGAACTTTTCGTTCTCCTTTCGCTTTAATTTTGATAGCTCTTTATGTCTTAATAAGTCCACGGTAATTCTAATCGTATCTTTGCACCGCAATAACCGCAAAAACAATCTTAATTTATGGATATTCAAAAAATACTTTCCGATTTAGGCATTAAAGACACAAATGCTGGGGTTATGATCGGTGGGCGCAAGCTCGGTTCTGGGCCCTCAATCGAGTCAATTTCTCCTACTAACGGAAAAACTATCGCTAGCGTATCAACCGCGTCATCCGCTGATTATGAGGCTGTTATGGAGGCTTCGGGTAAGGCTTTTATCGAGTGGCGCAAGTGGAGCGCTCCCGAAAGAGGGGAGGTTGTTCGCCAATTCGGTGACGCTCTTCGTGAGAAAAAAGAATCTTTGGGTGCTCTCGTTTCGTATGAAATGGGGAAGAGCTACCAGGAAGGACTTGGTGAGGTTCAGGAAATGATTGACATCTGTGACTTTGCTTTAGGCCAAAGCCGTATGCTTTACGGTCTTACAATGCACTCTGAGCGACGTAACCACCGCATGTATGAGCAATACCACCCGCTTGGAACTGTTGGGATTATATCGGCTTTTAACTTCCCTGTAGCGGTTTGGTGTTGGAACACTGCGCTAGCATGGGTTTCTGGCGACGTTTGTATTTGGAAGCCCTCTGAAAAGGCGCCACTTTGCTCTATTGCGTGCCAAAACATTTGGGTTGAGGTTGCAGAAGCAAACAATGTGCCTGAGGGTCTATCGTGTATAATCAATGGTGATTACAAGGTGGGGGAGATGATGAGTGGAGACAAGAGAGTGCCTTTAGTGAGCGCTACCGGATCTACTAGAATGGGTAAAATCGTAGCTCAAGCAGTTGCTGCTCGTTTGGGTCGTTCTTTACTAGAGTTAGGGGGAAACAACGCTATTATCATCACTCCAGACGCTGACCTTAAGGTTGTTGTTCCAGCTACCGTATTTGGTGCTGTGGGAACTTGTGGGCAGCGTTGCACAAGCACTCGTCGTGTAATTGTACACTCTTCTATATACCAAAAAGTAAAAGATCAACTTACGCAAGCCTACACGCAGGTGCGCATCGGCGATCCGCTAGACGAAAACAATCACGTGGGGCCGCTTATCGATAAGGATGCTGTAAATCAATATCTCGCAGCTTTAGAGGCTGTTGCTGCTCAAGGAGGAACGGTTCTTGTTCCTGGTGGCGTTCTCGAGGGAGATGGTTACGAGAGTGGTTGTTACGTAAAGCCCGCTATTGCTGAGGTTACTAACGATATGCAAATTGTACAGCACGAGACATTCGCGCCTATCCTTTACATTATGAAGTACGACACTATCGAAGAGGCTGTTGCTCTTCAAAACGGTGTTGTCCAGGGTCTCTCTTCAGCTATTATGACGAATAACCTTCGTGAGGCAGAGTTGTTCTTATCTGCTGCTGGTTCTGACTGTGGAATCGCTAACGTTAATATCGGAACCTCTGGTGCTGAAATCGGCGGTGCGTTTGGTGGTGAGAAAGAAACCGGAGGTGGGCGTGAGTCTGGTTCTGATGCTTGGAAAGCATATATGCGTCGCCAAACAAACACAATTAACTACGGCCTTGATCTGCCTTTGGCTCAAGGTATCAAATTCGACCTTTAATCTTGAGTCGGTTATTTAACATAGCTTCTCTATTATTTGGTTTAGTTGTTTTTATGGGGTGCTCGACAAGTTCTAATAGACAGGTCGAGCACCCTGTTTATTTCGCCTCGTTTAAACTCGACGACTCCACGTCGGTTGATGTTAAGGTAGAATTAAGTTCGGGCGGAATTACGGTCCGAAACGGAGACGAAAGGATTTATCTAAAATCTATTTCTACCGATATAACTAATGAGGTTTACTCTGTTCCTGTTTTTAACGGATCGTGGATAGGACGATGGGAAGACGATGTGTATACTGGGGAGTGGATTGATTCACTTCGAACAGAGGATTATCGAGTCCCACTAACCATAGAGCGTCTAAAAGAGGTCGAGCGATCTTCGGTCTTGATGGAAGATGGTGAGATTTATAGCGTTTGGGATACCGATCTGGGAAAGTTGAATTTTAAGCAGAGGGGGGATTCTGTTTGGGGAACGTTTCTAACTTCTACTGGGGATTATCGTTACCAAGCAGGTAAAATCGACCTAACAACGGGTCGTTTCTCGCTAGGAAATTTCGACGGCATTCATTTATTCTTATTCGAAGCGACTTTGCTCGGTGATTCTATCGTCGATGGTGTTTTTAAAAGCGGGACTCACTATTCGACAACTTGGGGAGGTGTGATCTCTACCGAAGCCGATGTCGATTGGAGCTCGGAACAACCCTGGCTACCCGGATCCGAAATAATCCTTCGTGGAGTGAATTCAAAAGGGGAGGGGGTGGTTTGGTCTCAGGGGGATTTAATAACGTCGGGGCACAAGTTACTTGTTGTAGACGTAATGGGTACGTGGTGCCCTAACTGCATGGATGAAGCCCGATTGTTGAAAGAGCTCGCTCGGGACTACCCTGAAATGCTTGTTCTGTCAATGGCTTTCGAGCGCACCGATGTTCAAGACGCTGTAAAAAGGGCGGCGGCGTTTAAGAAAAACCTTAAAATCCCTTGGGAAATTCTCGTTGCGGGAAAAGCGAACAAATCCGAGGCCGACTCCGTCCTTAGGTTCATGGGGGGTATTAAATCATTCCCCACCACGGCATTTATACCCGTTTCAGGCGACCCTATAATCCACACAGGTTTTAGTGGTCCCGCTACAGGGTCAGCATACGACGACGAGGTCGCCTTCTTTAGGTCTACTATTGAGAGGTTTATTCTAGAAAGTCGTTAGCCACGTCAACAACTATCTTCTCGTCGCGATTTAAAAGCTCCCAGGCTGTATGAAACACTAAGCGTCCGATAGTCGCGGTCTTCGTAAACAAAATCTTCTCTACGTCATCTCCTGGAGCGTGATAGTCTTCGTGCACCCCGCTGAAATAGAAAATCACGGGAATATTATTCTTCGCAAAATTGTAGTGATCCGAACGGTAGTAAAATCTATTCGGATCATCTGGTGCGTTAAAGGTGTAGTCTAACGCAAGGTTTGTGTATGTTGAATTCGCTGTTTCAGAAATTGCATGAAGTTCTGTGCTCAATTTATCCGACCCTATCAAATATATGTAGTTTTCATCATCTGCGTGGGCTTCGTCTACACGACCTATCATGTCAATATTGAGGTTTGCCACGGTTTTCTCGAGTAAAAGACCCTTCTCTTCGCCCACAACATTCATAAACAAAACGCTACGCCTGGGTCCTTCATTGTTTTTTGCAGCCTCCATATAAAGCCTCGCAAGCTCCATTACTGTTACAGTACCTGAGCCATCGTCGTCTGCTCCGTTGTTTATTTCGCCATCTACTATTCCTATGTGATCGTAGTGAGATGTAATAACCACCACCTCGTCTTTAAGCAACGAGTCGCTTCCTGGTAAATATGCCAAAACGTTACTTCCATAAAATTCTTTCCTGAAAACATCAATTTTATATTCCCAAACACTCTCCAAAGCACCCGTAACACACACTTGCTTTTTGATTGATTTCTTTCTTGTTTGGGCTACGGATTTTACACCTTTCAGTGAGGAAATCCAGTTGTCCGCTGACTTATCAGACACGAAAAAAGTAGGCATAGATGAGCCCGACCCGTCTTTATCTCTATTCAAAACTGTAGATTTACGCATCATGTAGAACTTCATGCGCCCTCGAAAGGTTTTATAGTCGCCCTCCTCCATTAAGATGATTAAAGCCTTTGCTCCTAAAGAATCGGCTAATTCCCTTTTTTTAGATTTATTCTTCGCCCAAGTCGTTTCTCCCCTCGCGTCTCCAGATAAAATTACAACCGCTTTCCCGCCAACGTCTAAGCCATTATAATCATTAACATCGCCATCTTTTATTCCATACCCCGCAAAAACCATTTCCACTCCCGCCATCTCATGCACCCTAATTCGTGGGTAACACAAAAACCCATCTACAATATTTAATTCTTCTCCCGAAACAGCAATCTTCCCGCCATGAATTTGCGAATTAATCATGGGCACTTGTTGCACGTACCTATCGCCATCATAGGGTGCAAACCCTAAGTTTATGTAATAACTCTCAAGATACGCTGCCGCTAGTTCGGCCCCCCTTGTGCCTGTCTCGCGACCCTCAAAACCATCTGAAGCAAGGATGCTTAAATGCCCTCTTAATTTTGTAGAGTCTAGCATGTTTGCATATTTCTCAGCTGTCTGACCAAACGCCGTGCTCACTCCTAATAATATTGCTAAAACCCCACAGGCTATTTTACTCACCCTTCTTGCATGGCGACCACCTTCAAATTCGGCATCTACAAAAGCATCTACTATATCAAGCGCCTCTTTTTCACTCACGAAACGAGCTGGAATACAAATCACGTTCGCGTCGTTATGGGTTCGCGCAAGAGATGCTATTTCCGAAGTCCAACCAATTCCAGCTCTAACATCGCTGTGTTTATTAGCCGTCATTGCTACTCCGTTCGCTGATCCACAGATTAAAATTCCTAACTCTGAAGAGCTGTTCGCCACATCGTTAGCAACTGCGTGTGCAAAATCTGGATAATCTACACTCTCTGGGCCATCCGTTCCGCAATTCTTAACCGAAAAACCTCGTTCTTTGAGGTGTTCTATTATGAGGGTTTTATACGCTGGTCCAGCGTGATCACATCCAATGCTAAAATTCATGTTAAATAGGTGTTTTAGATGTACGCAAGTTAATTAACAACCGTTGTTGATAGCGCCTGAAATATTGTTGATAGTGTTTTATAAAAAGAGCTTTGATTTTAAACCTGAAAACCTTAAGCAGACAACACTGTTAATTCTCCAAATATTTTTTACTACTATTTTTAAAATTCTATCTACATATATCGGAACTTTATTAACTCATAAAAAATAAAAAATTAAGCATTCTTATTATATAATATTTTATCACCGTACGTTGAAAACAACTATTAAATATCTGATTCATAAACCTAAAGCATGTTTAAAACATGTTAGTTGTTCTGTCAGTATTTTTATAAACTTGATAAACCTAGTCTTTAGTAAAATACTTTTCAGACATATCAACAAGACTACTATAACTATTAATTATTTAAAGAATATATATATACTATTACTGTGTGTGAATCTTCTCTTTATTAATTCTCAAGTTTTTTCTCAAAAGGATTTAGAAGGATGTGTTTGGACAGAATATTTTTATGCTGAAGGCCAAATATCAAGTAGCGGATGTTTAATCAACGGATCACCAGAAGGAATTTGGGAATCCTTTTACAAGGATAATTCGATAAAAAGTAATGGTTTAAGAAAAAGCAGTAAGCTTCAAGGAATTTGGATTTTTTATAATGAAGATGGGTCGATAGAAAAAGAAATTTCATACAGAGATGATTTCAAGGATGGCAAGG
>JYMV01042634.1_pt1 | contig 28801 bp, 25 predicted proteins | sample 338911 | NCBI WGS metagenome assembly JYMV01 (sample SAMN03354496, study PRJNA234377) | hydrothermal vent metagenome | biome: Deep sea; feature: Hydrothermal plumes at the Eastern Lau Spreading Center, Western Pacific Ocean; material: Seawater | place: Tonga | collected 2009 | depth 2000 m m
TCATGTTTTTGACATCGCCTTCGTACTCATCGAACCCGGGAGCCATGAAATGCTCTTCTAAAGCTATTTTTCTCATCTGATTTTCCGTTTGTACATCCTGCTTGCGGTGCGCCTTCTTAACCGGCTGGTGATTCGCTCTTTGGTCTGGGGAAAACAGGTATTTTCGGCTGCGAATGCGGGATATACTCTATTTTTGCTTCCGAGTTCGCTGCCGGTTTGACGATAATATGATCCCCATCGTCGGCGACTGTGAGACGACCTGAATACAGCTCCGGCATTCCTTCGGTGAACGCACGCTTTGCCTCAGCGGTAGTAGGTATGCATGGAACCAAATGCGTCAATACAAGACGCTTCACTCCTGCTCGTTGCGCCATCTTCGCCAATTCGAGCGAGTCTGCATGGTAGGTAGCTAAATCCTTAACCACTTGAGCTGCTTGATCACTTGTCACTTCCTTCTTCGACAATGGATTGCTGAATGACTCGCTAATGAGAAGATCGGCATCTTTTGACTGCTCTTCCAGCGATTTCACTACTGCGGTATCACCGCTAATCACGATCTTGGCACCACTGTAATTGATCGCATACCCGAATGCAGGCACGACCGGTGAATGCTTTACGAGAAAACAGCTAATCTTCAATTTGCTGTCCGAATAAACGAGTGTTCCGTCAGCTGCTGCGTCAATAGAACGTGGAGTTGCAGAGGCAAAATTTGGATTTAGAACTCCTTGCAACGACGCTACTCGAAATCCTGTGTCCAACTTGTAGGCGCTCTTAATGCCATCCAAGACCTGGTCTGTTCCTTTTGGACCATACACTTGAACAGCATGCTTTCGACCGTGAAGCCAGGATGCGTTCAATAACTGCCCAAGCCCTCCGAAGTGGTCGGAATGCCAGTGCGTCATGAAGATCTTGGATACATGTTCATATGGAAGACCAAGTCCTGCTGCACTTTGAACTGCACCTTCTCCTGCATCGAAAAAGAATACTTTGCCATCTACAATGACAGCAACGCAAGATGGCCTTCTAATATTTTGCATTTCAGATTCAGGATTGCCGGTGCCCAGCATGAAAATATGCAGGTTGCCATCGCGTAAAAGTTCGTTTTGCGGCAGAGCCTCAACAAATAGTCCGGCATAAGCCGGCAAGCTGACAATCAATCCGAGAATGAACAAAAACGAGGTCAGAACTACTCGCTGAATGGCTGGTTTGGAGTACAAGACAAGGGTCTCCCTGAGGTTTCTCGTCAATTGTTCCACAAAACAGCAGTACGAAGTTTACCTTGACGTCAATCATGCCTTCCTTGAGAATAGGTTTCTAAAGCTTAAAAACTGAATCCAGACAAGAAGTAATCGCTAAGCAACCTGGTTTCACGGAAATTGAATATTGGTTAGGCTCAAAAAGGACGTGCTTAGCATTTCGAGAAGAGTAAAACCATAATGCGCAACTTTTTCTTTCTCGCCTACATCGGTTTGTACCTGTTCTTCGGCATATCGCTGTGCGCTTTGGCAAATGAAACCAACCATTGGTCGCCAACTGCAGCGGTCGTGACGCAAAACAATGTTAATGAAAGAACGATGACTTACGAAGTCCAAAGGAAGATCTACACGACCTCAAACGAAAACATCGTAGACATTTTTGCCAAGCGACTGGGTGGTCGAAGTTTTCTTCATCCAGGGCACAGTAGAACTGTGATAAATGGCGTCGATCAAGATATCGGCAAGCAAGAAACAGTCTATTACAACCCATCGCATCCGGCGGATGCTGTCGTCAATAAAGGTTGGAGCGACGCTGTCGTACTCTATCTAATTTGCACCGCCATTCCAATTCTGATCAGGTTTTTCGTGGCGATATCTTCTGGTGCCAGCGTTTCTAACGATGTCTAACGATTCGTTCTAGACCTTGCGGTTCACTCGAAATAGTATGGATGCTTGCTGCTCGCTCTAAACCCTTCGATGCACCCAGCCGCCAGTCTGGAATCGCACCGACATTGCAATAGCCGAAATCGTCGCGGATGCAGCCATCGATATCCAGGCACCGCTCGCACCCATGCCCAAACTCACAACCAAAAACCAAGCCAATGGCAAACGGATTATCCAATAGCACACAATCGAAATCCACATAGTGATTTTGGTGTCTCCGGCTCCTTGTAGTGCACCGCTGATCACAGCATTTATCCCTTGAAAAACAGCGCCAATTGCGTTTATCTGCAGAAAACTCGTCGTGGCCTCAACGGTGGCAAGGTCATCTGCGCACATCATCTCCGCTAACTGGCGTGCAAAGATAAATTCACCAACGCATACTGTTCCCATCATCAAAACGGCTATGCCGCACACTGTCCATCCAGCACGAAAAGCTCTGTCAACTTTCCCCGCACCGAGGTTTTGGCCGACAATCGAACTCACGGCTATGCTCAACGCGAGTTCTGGCATGAACAGCAGCGCTTCGACACGCATACCGATTGTCCAAGCCGCTAATGCGGCAGTGGGATTCGCAACTTTTGAAAGTATGAAAAACAAACCAAAGACGCTAAAAGCCCAGCTCAAACGCTGTAACGCGGCCGGCACTCCAATGTTGATCATGCGCTTGATAAACGAAGCGGATAGTGGCAATAGTTGACTCATACTGCCTTTCAGTTGCGACCGACGCACAAAAATAATGGCAGCAATAGCAGCAACTAAAGCACCGGTGACCGCGGACGCAGCGATGCCTCGCACTCCTAAACCCGGGACCGGCCAATTATAGACGACGGTCAAATAGTCACCCGCGATATTGATTGCCACTTCTATGCAAATGATTATCAGAGGAATGCGCGCATTACCTATCGCCCTAAATGCCGCATTGGCAATACACACCAAACTGAATGGCACCAAATACAGTGCATACACTGTCAGGTAGAGACTGCTCTGAACATTCACATCAGTAGCATCGCTTAACAACGGAATTATCCAGCGCGCAGTCAGAATCGCTGTAACCGACAAAGCAACTCCGATGAGGATCGAGAGCGAAAGAGATTGCGCCGTTGCGAAATCGGCCTCCGCAACATCCTTCGCACCGTAAGCTCGGGAAACGATTGCAGTAGTCCCGACTCCTACGGACATCAAAAACACCTGGAACATGAATATGATCTGCTCCGCGACACCGACAGCAGCCTGCGATGCCGCACCCAGCAGCCCCGCCACTTGCACATTCACTAGCGCGACTATCGAGGTGGCAACGGTCGCTACCAATAACGGCCAAGACATAACCCAGATAGACTTCCACAAGCTGCCGGAGACGAGCGGCGCGTCTTTTTCAGCTTCGAGCATAAATAGGTTTAGACTCCCATAATTTCAATTAGAACCTATATTCCCTCGCTAATCTCTGAAGTCCTGCAGTGAACAACCCAGGAGACAATTTTGAGCTGCAGTAATTAGTACGTGCCTAATTTTCAGAAATAGAAGGTTTTCCCCGAAATTGTTGCCATGCGTTCGCTAATGGTACTTCAGGCGATTGGAAACTGTTTGACGAAAGCGCTCAAATATATGTGGTTAACATCGAAGGCGAAGAGAGGCTCTCACTCAAATATGCGCCAGGACGCAGTTTGGTTGACAACGACATCGTCGTCTACCAACTGTTGAAATAGATCTCGAGCCGCTAGTAGATTCAAAACTCATCCCTTTTCCGTCTGACTTACTGAGAGAATAAGTGTCCGCGCAATCGACGGACAGTTTGAATTCTTTGGTATTTTGCTTATTCGCATTAAGCGCCGCAGAAATACATTGATTGTAGAGTTTTTGTGCTTCCTTCTTTTCTCCAGCGTCACACATTATTCTCAACCAACAAGAAAGATACCAGCTAGGCTGAGAATAGCACCTAGGAACCATTCCGCAGCCGATTTGCTGCAACTCATTTGGGCGAGGAGGAGGTGGAGGCGCAGGTTCTTCGAAATCCATACTAGAAAAAATCAATGGACAGACGTCGATTGCAGCAGTGTAAGCGCCGGCTCTGAGAACATCCTGTAAAAGCGTCGCGCATCGAAATTCTTCGCCGCTCTTCGCAAGGAAAGTAGAGTATTTTTTGAAGGCCGGGCATAGCGCCGAATATTGCTGCTCGCTTATATATAGCTCCATAAGCATGCGCAATACGGTTCCTGGTCGGTAGTCGCCCCGAACACCTTCCAAATTCAACTGCAACACTTTTAGATATTCGCCACTCTCATTGCCCTTTTGATTTTCGGCACCAAAAACTCGGGCAAGTTGTTCATGAGCAATCACCGCCAGTTTAGACTTAGGATCTAGCTTTTCGAATAATTCTACTGACTTTTTGGTGACATCTAAAACGCATTTATTGCGACGCGAGTCCGAAATTACCTGCCCCCAACTGCCACAAAAATTTCTTTCGATGCAACGTAATCTATTTGCAAGGTCCTTATCTACTTCAATCCCAGGCTTGTCACATAATCCCAGAACAGTGTAAACAAGCGGAATCGCATTGAGTTCTCTATCCGTATGCAGCATCACGGACGGATACGTAGCCAGGAGTGTAAGAACTTTATTTTGCTCTTCAATCGAAAACCTCTGCACTCGACTGTTCACATCTGAGAGAACTGCTCCGAAATTTGTAGCTTGCCCACGATCTAACTGATCCGCATATCGAAGGAGCCACCAAATGACGACAGCAGAATTCGGCCCTTCAATATTACTGTGTTTGTAAGCACCGTAAATGTACATCCGATTATCGAAGTATGTTGTTTCGTAAGCTTTTGCGTTTTCGAAACCGGGATAAATCTTGGAGCTTAAATCAAGCTTTGAACGTCTCTTCTCTTTCCGAAAATTTTCCCAAGTACATTCCCTGGATTCATCGCCCATATGATAGTCTTCCCAAATGACCTTCGCATTTGAAATTTGAGCGTCGCAATGTACCGTGGCGCAGAAAAATAGACACAAACAAACTGCACATGTCCAAAACAATTGATGGACAAATCTCTGCATCTTCAGCACCGAGGCTTTTTATCGCCACTCTTGGCTCGAAAGAGGAACGTTATGAAAGGCAAACCATAAGCTTTAGCCTTTTTGGATTTACACAATGCCGTCTTTGCGATCGCTTTCTTGTTCATAGTGAAATAGTATCGGGCTCAAACTTCAATCGTACCAACCGACATATATCCTGTCCATGTTTCAACAAACATTCCATGCGCCGAACAGGCTAAAAGCAGGTCAGATAAACAATTGAACTAATACGGCATTACACTTCTTGACTCTTCCCTTGACCAAACTAGCCGACCGGTCTAATATATTCCGAACAAACTAGTGGAATGCGGAGAGTAATCAACTAATGGGAAAACTAGCAGGCAAAGTTGCGGTCATCACGGGCGCAACGTCAGGCATGGCACTCGCGACAGCAAAACTTTTTGTAGAAGAAGGTGCTTACGTCTACATCACCGGTCGCAGGCAAGGACATCTGGACGAAGCTGTCAAAGCAATTGGCAAGAACGTAAAAGGTATTCAGGGCGACGCTGCAAATCTCGCAGACCAGGAGAAGCTATTCGAGACGGTCAAAGCAGAAAAAGGAAACATCGATATCCTTTTCGCGAGTGCTGGATACGGTGAATTTCAAGCATTGGGAAGCATCACGGAAGAGCACTACCACAAAATATTCGATCTCAACGTGAAGGGCACGCTCTTCACTGTTCAGAAGGCGCTTCCACTTTTGAAAGATGGTTCGTCCATCATCATCAACGGTTCTGTCGCAAACCTCAAAGGAATTCCGAATTTCAGCGTATACAACGCAAGCAAAGCAGCGTTGCGCTCATTTGTCCGCACCTGGACTAATGATTTGAAGGAACGAAAAATACGCGTCAACCTCCTCAGCCCAGGACCAATCGATACTGCAGCATTGGATGGTATCAGTGACGAAATGCGTCAATCGTTTATCGATCAAGTGCCGCTCGGTCGCATCGGTAAATCAGAAGAAATTGCTACTGCAGTTCTCTTCCTCGCATCGAACGATTCGAGCTACGTGACCGGAATTGATCTCTGTGTCGACGGCGGATTCGCGCAGGTTTAGGGTCAATCGCCGATAAACTAGAACGACCGCTTCTGAACAGGCGGTCGTTTTTGCATTGCAAGGCATTCCGCCGCGTGACAATTTCCAAGAACAGATTACAGTTTTCGTCTTCCAAGTCAGAATTCAAATCGAGCTGGATAATTAACTCATGCAACCGCGGAACTTGCATAACGGAATCTTTCTCATCGCCTCTGATGATTGAGCCAAGGAGATTTTTAGCTCGAGTAATTCGTTAATATCGGTCATAAGTGTTTAACCAAGTGCGGCATCTACAGATGTAAATCGCCACCTTCCATAAGGGTTGTAGAAAAGGTCATCCTGATCGTAGCCGGTGCATTCTTCCCAAACAACTCGAAAGCTTGGCCATTCCAAATCTGGCTGAAAGGTGTAACCAGACGCGAACGTTCCATCTTCGCATTCAGCGAGGAGGTAAAGGCAAAACACCTCAAATAAATAAACGATAGAATCGGTTGCTGACTCCGTCTTCCTTGTCTGTTGCATTAACTCGCGTGACACAATCACGTCTGGCTTTCCAAGCAAGTGCATCCCGCAGCTATAAAAATCATCTTCTAAAACTATAGGAAACTGCACGAACGCATCGAACAAGGCAGACCAGAATAAAATCCACTCGCCATCGGCTCCGCGTTCTGCTTGCCCGGCAAGTTCCAGCCAACGCTGACGTGAGTGTGCAATACCTGAGCTTTCGCACTTCATAGCGATTGCACCAGCTTCTAGCAAACGACTGCCCACACGCAAAAAATGATAGGCTCTATTAACCGCAAATCGAGCCGGAAAGTTATCACTCAAAATATAGACAATCGACGAGTGCTCAGCGATGCTTCCTAACTCTAGTTTTGTCAGAGATGGACCGCGACCCAAATCGGCTTTCTCAAAAGCATCAACCATCGCCGCATCGTAATCACTAATTTCAAAATCTGTTTCTTCCTCTGCAAGAATCCCCTGAAGGTTCGGTACGGAAGCCTGCGTTGCGGGCAAACACATAACTATCTTGGGAAGATAACCCCTTCCGGTAAATTCGACTCGCAGTTGATTCCAATCGGCCCAACAATTTTCTGGATTTACGTCTCGGAAACCACGCTTCTCTTCTAATTCTTTAGCAACCTCACTCGGCACCATTATGCACGGTGCTTTATCGCGAATGGCAATCACCTCTCTTTCTGTGAGGTGACTACCTTTCTGTTCTTCCCCTAATGCCAACATCTGGCCGAGCAGTGGAACAAAGTTGGCAATGAGTTGTTCGTCTTCAGTCATTTTTCGTAGTCAATTGATTTCGCTTCGGTTTACTCCCCTAGCGTAACAGGAGAGTTGCAAAAAACAACCAAGGAGATAATCTATAATCGAGACCAATTCAGAAAAGTAACCATTGGGTGCCCATATGAACGCTTCGTTTATGTATTGGACTGTTAGTGGTGGCGGTGGACATGATTTGCTGTCACTCATTCCCTACCTGCTACGTTTGCACGAAATACCAGGTTCGCATGATGTCCTGGAAATAGATGTAACTGTGAGATTTCGAGCTACTGAAGTGCCTGATATCCCTGGATTTCAACCATCATTTCTGGACGACTATAACAACACGCTACCGAACAAGCCTAAGTGTTCGTTCTACAAAACGACTAAAAAACTAAAGATAGAGTATGTCAGTAAATTTCTCCCATTCAGCACTCCAAAACAGTTTGTCAGCAACATCAAATTAGTTCCGCGGGAAAACAAAGGTTGTCAAAAGCTGGAGCAATTTGTGCGCGAATTTCGGGACGCTCTTTCTTCGTTGACGACTGAGATCGAGAAAAAAACTGACTTTAAGCCAAATTCAATTCTTGTTTCAATCGACGAATTGCTTTCAAATTTCCCAACGACAGATGAACAGCTAATTAAGGCACAGGAAGAACAGCGCGAATTACCTTACGAAGACAATGAGGAATCATTTGAGCCCTATGTGTCTAAAACTCTGCCTAAGGTAATCCCAGTTAATCACTATCCTAATTACGGTTACTCAAAGTACATTGGAAAATACGGCAAGGCTACTTTTCTATTCGGTAAACGCAATCAGTTTTGGGCCCGCGTCGCAGCTGTGTTCAGCAAGGGAAATGCAGAGCAAGCATGGGAAGAGCGAAAGATTTGGTATGCAATTTTGCATACTTTTGATTCGGAAGGTAATCACATCGAGACGAAAACAGAAAAGATCGGTGCTACTGCAGATGGTGAAGCTGGAGTTTTAGACAGAGCCGAAAAGGTAATGATGTCGTACATCGAGAGCCTTGACTCAGTCAACTATGGAAACATCGCGATTAAGCTATTCGATGTCATCGTCGATGGACACAAATTTGGCATGCTAGACAGTTCATCAGAGGAGTATGGAGATCAAACCTCAATGGAGCCGGGAGATTTGGTCTTCTACCCTCCATGGACCGGCGATTATGACACCTAATTCGGAAATACGTTAGCAAAAACGACCGCTACTTAAAATGAGAGTTAGCGGTCGTTTCTCAAAACATTGGCTCGACTACTGCGGATTGCTTCCAGGCTTTAGAGCAATGCCCATTGTGGACAACTTCTTCTTCAATTCCGGCATCGCTGCACGCGCAGCAGCAATACCAGCATCTATGCCGGTCTGACCATCGGACTTTTTGAAAGATACAAGACTGATGCCGGTTGTATCAGGATGAATGTAGACGTCGGCAGTCTTTGAATTCAGGCTATCAAAAGTAGCCAACTGAATTTTCAGCGCTTGCCGCGCCATCGAGCCTAAACCTCGAAACTTATCGAGCGGCATGTCCTTTAGCTTTTCATCTATATCAACGGCGATCACAAAATCAGCGCCCATCTCGCGTGCGTGATTTACCGGCACGTTGTTGATCAATCCGCCATCACAATACAGGCGTTGGCCAATCTGAACAGGTTTCTTCAACCCAGGCACAGCAGTACTTGCAGCCATTGCAACTGCAATATCGCCAGACGTTAGCCTGCAACTTTCGCCAGTAACTACATCAGTGACAACAGCACCATAAGGCATCTTTAGCTGCTCGATGTTTTTATCGCTAAGGGTTTTTCTGACATAGCCTTTGAACTTCCAGCCACGATAAAGCCCGTCATAAGGCTTGTATCCAACGACTCGCAGCATGAGTTCGAGCGGTTCGGTTGCCACTCTGACATAAGGAAGCGGAGTGAATTCTTTGGTGAACCTATCATTTATGAATAGTTGTTCAATTTGATTGATGGGCGTTCCAGCGGCATAGTATCCACCAACTACAGAGCCAATACTGGTGCCAACAACCAAATCAATCGGAATATTTTCTTCCTTCAATACTTTCAAAACACCAACGTGAGCAGCGCCGCGCGAACCACCACCGCCGAGAGCCAAACCAATGCGAGGTCTGCCCAGAGGCCTCGTCGCCGAGGACGTGTCGGTCTTGGTAGTGACAGTAACTGGCTCGGATGTAGTCGCTGCTTCAGATTCACGGTCAAGGTCAGCAGTTTGTCCAAATGCCGGTGGAACAGTGAAAACTCCCGCCAACAGGAAAGGTAGGATTATCGCCCAACTTTTACTCATGACAACCACTCGATAAGGTAAACGCTGCAATGCTAAAACGATTTGCCCGCTTCAACCAGTCCATTCCTATAACCTTTTGGATACACTCAAAGCAGGAAATTGCGGACAAGCTTGTACAATTTAGCGAAGAAAAGACATCTGAAGGACTAGTTCACTAATGTAGATGCCGCCACTCTTTGAGAAGAAGCGGCCGTTGTTCTCTGCAATCGTTGTGCCGTATCTGTAGAGCGAGTTCTTGCCCAGCCACCGGCTTGTGCACATCTCCCATCTTCCATGAAAGAACTACAATCTTATAAAGGGAAACGCGATCTCAACAAAATAGTAGGACACGCACTTGCTTAAACGCGTCTTCGGGTTTCTGACGAAACTACTGCTCGGTTTCATATTCTACGCAACACCGTTAGTAGGTATTTGGCTTGCTTCATCACTTGAAGCTTACCTGGGCGGACCTGCATGGATGGCGTGGACTGCAGGAGCACTTCTCTTTCCGATTATCCCGGGACTGTGGGAATTGCATGCATGGGCCTACCGAAAACCTGACAGCAAACCTTGGCTAACAACACTTGATAGACTCAGCTTAAAAACCTTTGTCGTGGGCTTGGCGTTTGTTTGCGGACTGCTGTCCTTCTATCCCCAAGTTGCATTTCTAGCATTGTCGACCCGCGGGGATTGGATGCTCGATGAGGTCAAAGATCCTCGAACGGAGCGTGCGCGCCGGATGTTATTCGCAGCCGCCGGTGGGTTGGAATGGCTGTATCGCGCCACCAAGAGCAATCCATACATATCTCAAATCGATTCTGAAGCAATTCATAGTACTAACCAGGCGACGCAGCAGCGTGAGAGCGAGGAAGAAAAACACGAACAGGAAGTAGCTAAAACTAATGAACAAGATGTTGATCAACAAAAGGAAGTAGAAGTTCCAAAGGAACAATCACAAGAATCGAACCAGACTGACACGGTCGATTCAACTGATAAAAATAATGAGACGATCGCTGATAAAGATGCACAGAAGGAAGATCCGCCCAGCAAAAAAGACATTGCCGAAAAGGATAAACAAGAGTCGGCAACGGAATCGAGGTTTAGCAAAAAGTGGCCGTGGAAGGGTGTGACTCTGCACCCTGTGGTTGCCACAATGCCTGCTTCTGTGGAAACCAGCATAAAGTCGGTTGCGCAGTACATCGCCAAAAGGGAAAAAGATCCAGTTTTGCGCATCAAGGCTTTGCACGATTATGTGGCAGACAGAATCGCGTATGACACAGTGGCACTTTACTCCGGCAATTTCCCCAGTCAGAGCGCCCGAACGGTCTTTGAGACGCGAAAAGGAGTGTGTGCAGGTTACGCAAATCTGCTAACCGCACTCGCAAGTGCGATAAATGAGAAGGTAGTAGTAGTGGTTGGTGACGCCCGCGACGCTGAAAACAGCGATAAGCTTGCAGGTGGTGGTCATGCCTGGAATGCAGCGAGAATAAATGGGCGCTGGTATTTGATCGACGTATGCTGGGATGCTGGCAGCGTAACAAGGGAAACTGGATTTACCAAGAAATACAAGACAGAGTATCTGCTGACACCTCCCGAAGTTATGATCCAAAGTCATTTTCCGGATCAAGTGACATGGCAATTGTTGGATGAACCAATATCCTTGGGGGATTTTCTACGCAAGCCGATGTTAGATCCAAGCTTCCAAGCTGCCGACCTGACTTTGGTTAGACCAACAAGGGCGATAAACGAAACAGACTCCAACGCCGTCGTTATCGTGAAGAATCCAGACCTTTACTGGCTTATGGTAGGTCTCGAACAGAACGGCAAAAAGGTTGGAAGTGGCAGCTATGCCACCAAAAGTAAATATGCAAAACTTGAGCGCCCTCTGCCGGGCAAGGGGAAATATCGTCTGAACATTTTCGCCAACGAGAAAGACGAATATTCACAATATACTTTTGTCGGTGCAGTCGATTTTGTCCGTCGATAAATCAGATGTGGGATGCAGCATGCGTTTTGATTCGCACCGACCTTCAAAAACCAAACTTTTTTTCTTCGCCACTCTCACCCTTTGGCTTGCAACAATCGTTCTTAGTCCTCTCTACATAGGCGATCTGTATGGAACGTCCTTGCACTTTCAGAGTGTTTGGTTAGGTTGTTTCTTTTGGATCGTGCTGGCAGCAACAACCTGCGGTACTTGGTGTTGTTATCTTTATCTGAAAGCAACTTCGATGTCGGACAAGAGCGGAATGTTCTGGGTGAAGTTTGGTGCTTCACTCGGACTGCTTGGAATTTTCGTACTGTGGATCTTTATCGTAGGTTATGTGGACTACTACTTTGAGACACTGCTAAGCGGTAAAGACTGCATTCACCAAGCGGTAGAATCCATCGAAATACGCAAAAACAAGAACCTTGTAATGTATTGGTGCATAGAACCTGCCCTCAGTCCATGCATCTTGATACTTGCAGTTCAGGAGCAATTGCCCTTCGGCTTAGTCATCGAGAAGAACCTTCACCACAAGAAGAGCTCAACCGACTGCACACTCTCGGTTGAAGAAAACACTGCGACTCTAAAATATGATTCGAAGACCTTCACGTTCCCGCTGGACAGAGAATGAATTCATGACAGCGAACATTAACTGGCATTTTTATGGCGGTCTTTAAGACGCTCGTACAAGCCTTCGCACGTCTGTTTCAACCCCAGCTTGTAAAAATCCTTCAATTCCGCCAGTTGCCGGTCCAATCGCTCTAGAAAGAATGAAGCTCTGGAACCTTCATAACGGGATCGAGTTCCTCTCCGCTAGCTATCGAGCGAAGAATGTCTATCAGTTCAATCCAGCAGCTTTCTTCGGACATCCCGTGATTCTAACCTTCTGCTAATCAAGACCTGCCAAGAAAATCTATAATGGTCTATTCTGCCACGTCTTTAATTCGATCGTAGCTTCGCTTGTAAAAGCAGCCAATTTAGAAGGCATCAGACTATCGTTTCCGTCCGATGGTTACTACCAAGGTTTCTCCGGACCGTTTTTGTCTAAAGCGTATTTTGCTCAGAAAAGTTCGTTGAAGTAGCAGAAATTGTTCCCTGCAAAGGCAATGATAGAAAATTGGAGCGAAAAAATCAAAGAGCTTTCTGACTCGTGGGGAGCAGGTTCGGAAAAGCATTGTGCGGCGCTGGAAAATGCTCGTGCGTTGGCACGTGAAAGCAAATTCGAGGATGCACTCACTGCGTACAGTAAGCTCTTCGAAGAAGGGCGTGATACGTCGCCGTTCATAGGAGCAAGACTTTCATATGTGCTGAGCGACATGGCAGAACTTGGAAAAGTCTACGAGCCGGCGCTCAGAGCACTGTTGAATTTTAGAGAAGCGCACGAGCAATCCATACGCTTGGGTCAATCAGATGATCTTGTAAGGGAGGAGTGGACAGCTCTATGTCAGTACACAGACGTCAATCGCCAGATTGAGTTTTACGATTCTCTCGAAAGTGAGCCAAACAAAAACGAAGAAGTAATCACAATTGTAAGGCGGATCATTTGGCACGAACTCATAGAGCGAAAGAGATACGACGAGTTTTCACCATCAGAATTAGCGACCTTCCTTAAGGCAATTGCTCAGTATGCCGGTCCAACACTGTCACCGAATAGCATACTGAAGAAGGCAATGCCTGAAATGTTAGATTTCCCAGACTTCAGCGAATCTATTGCAAAGCAGACGATTCAACAATGTGCAGCCATCTACGAATGCGCAATTGGACTCAACAAACAATCTATTGCAAAAAAGGCTTTGAAACTAGCAACTTACTACGAGAGAACAGGAAGAGCATATTCTTTCTTCGTGAACGCCGCTTACAGAGCTGGTAATAACTCAAATGCGCAGAAACTCATTGATGAGGCAAAAAGCACTCTGCCTGAGAATGAGTTCAAAACCCTCATGTATACAGCCGAAAAGCTAGGTCTTGAGCCCTGATAATCAATACCATTTGCCCGCTAACCAGCGCGTTATCATCCTTTCGAAGGAGCAGCGAATCGCACTGTCTAGACAGATTAGACGATATCGAAATCCACCTCTAACTACACAATTAGTGCTGTAGGGGGGAGGAGAAATCAATGTCACACATTCAGCAGTTGCTCGATAAGATTCGCGCGAAGCTGTACAGCGGCGAAGAAACCGGCAGATTGAAAAGCATGCACGATCGCATGCAGACTCGGCAAAAGGGCTCCCACCCGGACTTCTTGGATACTCACCATCCCGATGGTAAGCGCCAATCGCGTCTAGAGCATCATGCTGCAAACTTCTGGCACTACTACTATCCAGGCGAGCATCCAACCGAGGTTGTGGCCGATATGCCGCGCGGAGAACATGAATACTGGACAGAAGAGCAACACCGCCAGCTGCGCGAGCGCATGATCGATCCTTCAGGCGGTGAGGCGAAGACGGCTAGAAGCAAGAAGAAAGAAAACTACGACACAATTCAACAACACTGGATGTATGCATCAATGCTCGGCGAATTGGCCCTCGAAAAGAGCGATTATGCTGCTGCCGAGAAAAACTTCAAGCAGTTTCTTATTGAGTCCGAGAGGTCCAATGTGCCTGCACCGTTACTCGCAAAAGTGTTGAGACATCTAGCACGTTCACTTTCGGCGCAGCGCAAGTATTCCGAATTTGAAAACGTATATGAAAAAGCCCTGGCAATCGACACAGAAACCCAAGGAAGCATCGCTCACTTTCCGGAAGAAGAGGATCTTAACCGCATAGCTTACGAATATTTGAAGGAAGGAAGAGATGAAGAAGCTAAAGAGCTATATCAGCACATTCTCGCCGTTCTCAAACGTGTGAGAGGACCGAAAAGTGCTGTTGTATCGCGCTGCTTAAATGACCTGGCCGGCATATATGCAAAGACGGAAGAATGGACAAAAGCAGAAGATTTACTGAAACAAGCAATTGAAATTTGTGAGAACGCTCCCGAAACTCTGAGCGAAGAACTAGCCACTTCAATGTACAATCTGGGCTCTCTCTACCACAAACATGAACGTGACAATGAAGCGCAGGAATTGTTTGGACGCGCTACAGCTATTCTGGAAAAACATACTTCAGAAAACAGCTGCGCATAGTATTCGGAACTGAATAACACGAAACAAACAATTTTTGAGAGTCACAGCCATGGTTGCCCGAGTGTTGATCCCAGTTGATAATCAAGAGTGCACGGTTGCAGCACTCAAATCAGTAATGTCACGTAAGTGGCAGAAAGATACGAAGTTTTTGCTGCTCAAAATTGTAGAGGACTTCAGCACATTACTGTATGCAGATGAGATTCAACACGCCGCTGCACTATCAGCAGAACAAGAAGAATACACGTATGAGATGCGCATGTGGCTCAATGAACTTACGGACTCATTCTCCCAGGTTTTTCCAGATACGAAGTCGAGCCTGGAAAGAGGCAGTGTGGCTCAGCGAATTTGCGAGATTGCCTGTGAATGGTGCGCTGATTACATTGTTCTAGGCTCTCACGACAGACTCTCAAGTCATCGCTGCGCTATAAGCAGTGTTGCAGCAGATGTGGTCAAGTATTCCCCCTGCTCTGTGGAAGTGATTCGCTACCAAGAATTGCACAAACTCCTTTTGCAGGAAGGCAAGATAACCGAGAATGACATAAATGCAATTGTTCGCCCTCCCTCAAGGGTATTGATCGCAGTTGATCTCAAGTCAACCGCTGAGGGGTTGATTGACTGGGTCGGCTCGATTGGATGGCCAGAATACACTCGGTTTAAGCTAATTTCGGTGACTGAACCGCCGCATAAAGTAGAAATTTCTCACTGGCATAGAGGAGTGGGCACCTTATACACAAAAGAAGGACAGCACAACAAAATTGTTGAGTCTCATCTGCACACCCTGGAAACTCGCTTGTCGCAGGCATTAGGAAACAACATCGAATCGAATCCCGTGCGGCACGAATTGCCGTCGGAAGGCATCATTGAAGTCGCGAACGAGTGGGCGACTGACTTTTTGGTGCTAGGTGCATCCTCTTACCATACGGCAGAGGACACAAGAGTCAGCTCAACTCCATTAGAAGTTGCTGCCGCCCTACATTGCTCGATGGCGGTAATTCAAAGCAATGCAGAACGGCAGCCGATATTCTCCTGGCACAAGGAAGAACAAAACAACTGAAAGAAATCATAGTATCCAGATCATGCACTGTTAGTGGGGGATTTCGACCCGAACCTGCTTTCTCAAACGCCACTTGTTCAGCGATCGGGTGCTGATCATGCAGTTGTGTAAAACCGCACTAAAACCCGTAAAGATTGATTTATAAATCGGGTCGAAACACCAATTTCGCAAGTATCGTGTGAATAAGAGGTTAGGGGCGAGTTAAGGCACGTGCGTTTTTTTCGGAACAAAAATTTCGTCGGATAGTCAGTTAATACTATTGCCCAAGAGATGGCTCGGGCTTGAGGTGTTTTAGCGCACGGAGAGTCCGAATCTAAATGCTGATGACAGCGGGGTTCGTAACCGCTGGCTTTAAGCTGCTTTAGAGCACTCAACTGCCTATTTTAGTTTGCAGCGGTCGCTCGCTTTGAAGCGGACGTGCACCGTTTTTAGTATCACTTGGTACAGATATTCGAAGGGAGCATTCATGGAATCACGCTGGCTGGCAATTGTTTCACTTATCTTTCTTCTACACATCTCTCTTCCAGTCCCAAGTTTTTCGGCCGCTTCTAGCTCGAAAAGCTCAATCAAAAGAAGCCAAAAACGAACGGTGACGAAAACCATCGTTAAGAGGACTGTTGCGACAAAGATAGCCAAAAAGAATACGGCCTCAAAGAATGCTGTTGCAGCCAAGAAAAGTCCGTATTCTGCCGCTGTCAGCCGTCGCATCACGGCAAACTTCAAGAACGGCAACGCTGCGCGATATTCGCCACAAGATCTGGTGCGAGCTAAGGTTTTTGTGCACTATCCATTGAAGGGAGGAATTCGAAAACGTTCAGGCGCGATTCGCAACCTCGTCCTACACTCCACTGAAACTGGACGTCCCGCAGGCGCCCGAACGATAGTGCGGAGTTGGAACAACATCGGTCCCCGTCACCCCGGTGCACAATATCTGGTAGATCGCGATGGAACCATTATCCAGACCGCAGATCCGGCATACGCAACCATCCACGTCAACGATAGAACGTCACTGGGCGGGGTCAAAAACGACAACAGCATTGGAATCGAGATAGTTCGTACCGGGAGTCAGAAATACACTCAAAAGCAGCTCACCTCACTGGTCGCACTCGTCGACTATGTGAAAGACCGATACGGTATCACTCGCGTTTGCGGGCATGGAGAAATCCAACCAAGCGATCGTACGGATCCCGTGGCATTTGACTGGGCAAGGTTCTCCAGGAGCCTTGCTTCTATCGAGCGTAATCAATTGGACTCGAAAACAGCCTATCATCAAGAAACCGACCGCACAGATGGTTAGTGATTGATAAACAGACAGATAAACCGGGCACAGGAACTAATTCTTCGATAAAACCAATCTTGACTCAGAACGTCAAAACGATTGTAGTGAGAGAAACCGTATTCACAAATTTGCCATTTGCGGACACAATCAAGATAGACAGATTGTGCACAATGAAAGCAAATGAAATACTTTGACCCGTATATTCCGCGGTGCTCCAGCAATTTTTCAAAAGAAGGCAAGTTTCGTCTTGTTCTGTGCATTGTAGTTATCGCGATAGCTGCAATAGTGTCATCCGCTGTTGACGATCTCGGGCATGTAATGCCTGCAAAAACAATCTTTCACAGCAATTCGCTAATTTACTCAGGTCGAGCCTTCGCAGCCGAATACGAAATTGCCTGTTCGGACGACACACAAGAGAAGAGACGGCAACTGGTTTCTTGCAATGGCACGGGAATCTTCATCCACGAGTGGAACAAATTGCGATTTCTATACGACAGCAACAAAAACCTAGAGTTCATTATCGATCCCAGTGAGAGCAGAATCTATGTTCATCCACTTAAAGAAAAAGGAGCCTATTGGCTCGATGAGGAACATTTTTTGCACGGTTTTCCTGGGCTAATTGGCTACAAACAATTAGCTGACGCCACAATTGATGGTAGAGATTGCAGTGTTTACGGCTGTGAATTTGACGAGAAACGTTATTACGATAAGGAAACTAAACTTCTGGTACTTCAAAAGGGCGGATTACCACACCGAAGATATTCCACAAGGATGCTGAGGTATAGTGATAAGGCGTTGCCTGCCAATCTTTTCGAACTACCGTCTGGCTATAGCATAATTGATTGCACTAGATAGCAGGTCCTCCCGTAAAATAGAACTACCAATTTCGGAGAGAAGCCCGTTGAAACTCGCGCAGTTCGACAAATTTTGCCGGGACCTACCAGCAACCACCTACGTAAATCAGTGGGGCGGGTGTCATGTATGGAAAGTCGCCGACAAGGTTTTTGCAATCGGCGGACTGGACGAGGGAGAAGAGTTCTACACAATCAAAGTTAGTCCCTGGGCATTTGAAGTGCTGCAAGAGCAGCCAGGCCTGCGCCCAGCACCATATTTAGCATCACGTGGACTGAGCTGGATTCAGCACTACGAAAAGCCTGGTCTGACAGACAAACAGTTAAAAGACTACATCAGAAAATCGTATGACTTGGTTCTCGAAGGTGTTTCAAAAAAGAAACGCCGCGAATTGGGACTACTGGAATAGTCACTTATTGAGACAGTTTCAGCCACGACTTTCGCATGACCGCCGGTACCAATGACGATAACTTTCACTTGCCCATTCATTTTGCCGGTACATCCTTATCAGGCTCGGTAAAGGATACGAAGTCTACCATTTCCCAAACACCATCCTTGTTTGGCTTGAAAATATCCATGCTTTGCGTTTCCTCTTCCATTACTTTCTTGCCGTCTTTGCTCAAAGTTAAATACCAGGTGATTCGTCCAACAGCAAGATCGCCTGCACGGTAGACTCTCAGCAGTTTGAAGCGGTATGTGTATTGGCGTGATTTGTCTGCGAACAGCTTTTGAAATCGAGCGCGCATGGTTTCCCAGTTCTCGGTAGGAACACCTTGATGGTCGGCTTTAATATCTTTGGAAAACAATGCGCAAGACCCATCGAGATCTCGGCGATTGAATGCCTCAGTCCATTCTGCAAAACGTTTCTCAATTGCATCGAAGTCACTCTGCGCGGATTTCGAAACGGCAGTAGATTTCGTAGAGGTTGCGGGCTTCGGATAAGCTGCGGGTTTTGCACCGGCTGCGGTGCAGACCAGAAGTGAAAACACAACTAGACAAACCGCAAAGAAACCTTTCAGAGAATGAGCGGAAGTAATGAAGCTTCTTTTACTTAGCAAGAAAGCCTGAGCCGCGTCGTTCATAGCGTTTGTGCATTGAGATTTCAGCAGCATCGATAAGCCTCCCCAGCAGCGTTTCGTCACTTAGATAGTTTATACTGTGCGCTGCCACATGGAATCTAATTCCGCACTTTCCGCGACAGCTGACATCACTTGCCAAACCATAGAGCAAAGCCCGGTCCTTTCGTCAAACGCATAAGCCGAGTCTTACTGCGCTGGATAGCCACACCTTTTGCGGCATTGGCAGGATTTGGACTGGGGCATATCGTTTGTGCCGCCTTGCACGGCGCGATATCATTTTTCAAATTTGTACCATTTGTGACCAATGTTCTTTGGATTAGCGGAGCAGTTACAGCCTATTTAGGCACCACCTGGGCCACTAGTTTCGCAGTTCGGTGTGCGCCAGCCTCGCACCAGAAAGTGCGATGGGTAGTGTTACTTTCCATTTTTGCGTTTCAGCTGCTGCAATTGTTTTCTATTCCGTCACTTGAGAATGCTATGCAAACCAAATTCGGTGCCTACGCTGTTCAAGGCTTTATTGTAGTATCGTGGTTGATGTTTAGAGCTTGGAAAAAACCGCTTTAGAGCTTGCCGACCATCAGACAGCAGGGAAGCACCAAAAAGCTAAGCCTGGCGACCAAGGCTTGCGTTACTGCGGGCCCCCTATCCTTAAAACTTGGCTCGCGTATCAGCCTTAAGTTTGAAGGGGGTTTGAACCACTTTCAGTCGTCTCCCAAAAGCCCGCAATCTCCAGCCTGGTGATGTTCTCCAGGTGACAACCTTCGAGCAACATTAACGCCCTATTCTAACGGCATGAGCGGTTGAAATACCGCATCGAACTTTCCGATTAGTACCGAACTACCACCACTGCATGACGACAGGCACACTGCCGATTTTGTCATCTGCGTTTCTACACACTGAGAGGACCCACTCATGCAAAATCCCCAACGCGAAACTGACCGCCAACCAACCCCACCTGCGGGAACAGACCACAGCGCCGGAAGTGATATCGGTGTGCAAAAGTCCACGGGTATTTCAATGGACTCTCTGGTTCGTGGGAATGATGCAGGCTCTCAAAACGGGCTGACGTTCGCACAAACCGCTGACATAATCGCGCGAATGACAGGCAACGGAAACATTGCAGACATTGTTGGAGCAGGATTTGCACTCTACGACTCTTTAACGGAAGGCGCATCACAGAAAACAAAATCGGGAGAAAGGAAACTTCCGAACGACAGCGCCAGCATGGAAAAAGGCGGCATGACGAAGGAGATTCCCCCAAGAGACGGTAGGCCTACTCCACCACGTCCTTCGGACGGTTACTATGACCTGCCGCCTACTACTCAATCAACAGCAATGAATCCGCATCCGGAAAATGTTCCGACAGAAGCTCCTGCAGCAGCAGCAATTGCTGATGCCAACAAAACACTTGAACGGCTTGCAGGACAAGGCGAAGGTTTGCTCAACCCTGACGACCAGCCTATCAGCGCGGAAACACAGACCGCCTTGCAAGGTTTGTTGAACGCAGATTTCGCAGGTATTCAGAAAATGTTGAAGGATGCTCAAGGCAATCCGGAAGCGATAGCAAAACTCCACGCAATGGCTCGGGAGCTTACAAGCTTGACGAGCACGACGGTGAAACTTCAAGAAGGTGAAGATGGCGCTCTCTCATTGAGTATGCTTTCCAACTTCGACAATCCGAAAGGCGGAGGATTCTCAGGCGCCGGCGTACCGCAAATGGAAAATCGCCTTATCGTTTCCGCTGATAGTGTCACAGCAACCACCACACGTGATTATGGTCACAACTTAGGCAGCAGAGGTCGGTCGACTGTCGACGGAAATGTAGAAACTGAAGCGGCAAGAATGCAACAGCTGGCAGTCAGGGGATTGGAGTTCCAAGCCGGACAAGCCGCACAAAACGCGGCAATGCGACAAATGGACATAATCAAAAACAGTATCGCAGACAAAGGTCCAAAAGTGATGCAAGCGCCTGCAGAAATCCTGGAATCAATTCGAAAGTCGATTCTTCTCGACCATCTCGATAAGTAGCTAGTTTTGACGAATTACCTCGGTGGTAGAGAAGCCAGCTCTGATGAGCTGGCTTCTTTCACTGGCGGGGAAACTTTTAGGGGGCGCATGCAATATGCCAGGCACGCGTGATAAGTTCTACCACCACCACAGCTTGAATCCTTTGAGCGGAAACGATGGTTTGTTCTGTGGTACTGCTTGCGGTGCTTGCTTTGGTGCTTCAGGTTTGTAACTGCGAACATAGAGGTTGGTTCCCACCACATTTGGGAGCGGTGCACCATTCGGACGTTTCTTCTGTTGAATCAGATCACGTAAATTCTCAACCGATTTCTCACGAGCTAGTGCGCTTTCCGAGCCATCCTTGGGATTCGCCTTCAAAGCTGCTAATTCCGCTGCGGTTGGTGGTTCTGGAATCTCTGGTGCAGCATTCTTCAAACCATGCTTTGCCGGGGTTGTTTTCAGCTGCACCGCCTTCTTCCCTTCAGCGTCAATACCAAATCGGTCCAGACAAAGTCTGCAATAATCACCAATTGTTCCTGTCGGCTGAAGGGCATAAGCAATACGGTACTCGCGAATTGCAGACTCTTTGTGTCTCAAGTGCACCATGCAGTTTGCATAGTAGTAATGCAAGAGCGGGTTGTTAAACTCTGACGGCAGCGCCGCTCCCAAATCGTTTGCAGCGTTTGCAAACTGCCGGCAGCGATACAGAGCTATTCCGCTGCTTAGTTTGTTTTCTTTTGGCTCGCCTAAATGCGAATCCTCAACCGCCCCGCCGTTGTTCACTCCAAAATTTCCGGCGGTATTGTTTACTCCAAAACTTTCACTATTTCGAATGACGCTGCTTGCAACATTATTAGCACCGAATCCTACGCCACTCCGTGCTTCGTTTGCGAGAACCGGCTGTGATACCACACATGCGAGAACAAATGGCACAACAAATGCAAAAGCAATACCTCGGGTGTTCATCATAATTTCTATTCCACCGGTCCAAAGATTTCGTCCATGTAATCAGTCGCGCGGGAAGGCCAACCAGTGAAAATCACATCAGTCCTTCGCTTAATACTCAGCAAACCGAGACATTGATTCCATCCGGTTCCCGGTTGCCAGGTCAGAAAGCCGGAAAGCGCAGTTCGATGGACGTCAGCTGAATAACTTGGCCAGTCAGGCTTGGGCGTCATCGGAATCTCGTAGTGCCCCTCATTAATGGTGCTCCAAGCAGTATTGGGTTTGTCACGCTGAGTTTGCTCCTTCACTATCGTCTTGGATGAGCCTTCGGGTGTCGCATTGGTATTGAGCCAGCTAGGCAACTGCCCCCGCGTACCGACCGCGACTTGAGCATTGGTATTATCGGGAGTGCTGTATTTCGGATAGATGTAATAGGTCACGGTATCCTCACCGTTATTGAGGAGGCGTTGTGACTTCAGTAGATTCTGCAACTCGCCTTGAGTGTATCCGGGCTTAAACTCCTTCACTCGCTGCAAAATCACACTGATAGCCGCAGCGTGATCGCCCGGCAGTGCATTTATCGCCTGCCACAAATTGTCCGGCTGAAGTTCATTTCCAAGCGAAACATAACCATTGAGCAAACCGGATGTACCTAGCCATTTGCTCGATGTGTAAGGGTATGTATATCGTTTATTCTCTAAATCAACACTCTTAAATGGTTGCAGAGTGCCGGTGTCCGAGTAATAAGGCTTCGGCGGATAATTGGTGACATGACCGTGCCCGTCATCCAATCGAATGGTGGCAATCGATGTCAAACTAATTGCTACAAAAGAATGAGGAATAGTCAGCTCATAACTCCGCATCGGATTAGCAACAGCTGAAGCGGATGCGGCAAGCTGCACCTGGTCTGTAAGATGCCCTGACTCCTTGAACGCATTAGGTAGTGTCTGCACGGTGCTATTTGGCACCGTCACATTTTTCCATTGATCAAATGTGTTGTTAGATACCAAATGTGATGCTTCATTCGAATGAAAAGTAACAAAGCAAAAGTAATTACCATTGGCTTCGGACGGATTGTAGCCTTGCATGTACGTTTGATTCTGTTTGGTATGCAAATTGGCTGTAATACCGGAAGGAATTGTTTGCGGGTCATTTACTTCAATGTTCGATTCTTCACCTCGATACAGCGCAGCAGAATCCCATTCCGCAGTATCGCCGGAAGAAACGTTTCCGCCGCGTCCAAGCAGTTTGGCAGGCTTGCCTGATACTAACTTATTGAAGTAAACCGACAACGCAGTAGTATTGGTGAGAATCTTGTAGAGCTCATCGTTTATAGTCTTTGCATTCTGAAATGCTTCCTTCGGAGAGTTGCCACCTGTGCCATAGCCTTGCTGACTCATCGCCTCAGCGTTAGCGTTTACCAGAAATGACTTGCCCCACACTCTATTTATGTTCGCCAAACTGATCGTGCGCTGGGAATCGGCAACATCGTCATAGCCAAGACCTTGTTTTGATGACGAACCTGTAGGGTTAGTTTTCAGCTCGAAAACGCGTTTGGCAACGTTGAGTGCACCAGCATCAATCGAGTTCTTCATCTCTTGTGACCCACCCAGGAAAACGCTCATGCGAAATCCCGTGACTATCGCAATAATGATGAGAAGCGCGCACACAGCAACGATTGCAAAAGCGCTGCCGTTGTTTCTACGTAATGATCCTTTATGTAGCATGATTGACTTTTTCCTCAGCGCGGAACCGGAAGTGAAACAATCGGCTGTTTCACATTGGCAGAAACAGTCACACGCTCGTAACCGGGAAACGGTACAGGCATTGCAACAACCATTGACGTGGTGAGTGAAACTTCTTGCGCACCGGCATCGAAAACCAGATTGCTGCATTCGAGTTTCGAGATATTGGAAGGAAGACGATACTGTCTAATTACGTCTGAGCAAGCCTGAATCGCATTTGCTTGATCAGGAAGAGTAGAACAGAGGCGAGCCAACTGCTCAGCAAACTCTTCATTTGCATGAGCGGCGTGAAACATCACAGCCAGGTCTGCTGCAAACAGCACCAGAGGAACAAAAACTATGCCGACTCCGACAATCGACTCGATTAGGGCGTTGCCCTTGATTCTTCTATTTATCATTTGACTCTTTAGTTTGTCATTATTCGTTTAAGAAGCGATTGTTTTCAACAGGACGTCGACCAACAACTGAAAATGTAATTGGACCGCCAAGTCCTGGAACACCATTGAACATAAAAATAGGTAGCGGGGGTCTGAAAGAAACCGTTGTAGAGACGCTGACGAACCAAAAGTTCACAGTCTGATTGTCACCAACTGGTTGCCACGGGACAGGTATGTATTCAACTTTCGTGATCACTTTCTGATCGGAGTTTGCTAGTCCTCCCAATAAAGTGCGGCGCCATTGATCTGGAATAGTCTTAATGACGGTTCCGCTGGTATCAATTACTTTAGAGCGAGGCAGCTTCTGTGCTTCACGCAACTGCAGCTCGTTGAGGTAGCGTGCCGATCCGTAGTCGATTCCAATGCAGACGGCGTCTACAATTGGGAAAAAACCAAACATCAGAAGCAGAAAGAGACCGGGCGCAAATTCACTGATGGCGGTGCCTTTCGAAGAGCGCAACAAAGTACAGCCTCGCCGTGCGTTTAGGAACATACTTTTCCATCATAGCGAAAGCGCGCTCTCCGTCTAGTCCTTCGAAGATGAGAATTGTAAGGCAATTGTGTAGACGTTTACAAACCGCTGTTCATAGGATTTTCCGAAACACCACAAAAAACCACATCATCGCGCGCGCTCTTAGCTTGCCTGAAATGAAGGGCGTAAAGGAACCATGGAACGCATTTACAAATCAAAGATTAGAAATTTGCTTAGTAAATTGGATGGTCCACTAGCGTGACGCGATTCGGCTTCGGCTAGCAGTCCGCGGAAGAAATCGCGAAAATTCCGCTCCCATCCTACTAAATGTTAGGACTGCCGGTTTCCCGTACGGTTCCTTCCGTTTCGGACTTTTCTCGTAAAGTTTGAATATTAAAACGCGCCGCAACGGGTATAAGACACCCGGAAGCCTTAATCTGTTTGCCTTTTGAGGTAAACTTGCGAAGGATTATTCGGGGCTCTGCGTGGACAAAAAAGACCTAAAGATAGCCAAGGAAATCGAGCTTGTCGAATCACCGTCCCAGCCAAAGGACAGGGAAGGTCTGCAAGCGAATAGTCGATTAGAAGGTGCGGATCCTGCGACTAATTCAGAAGCGTCCGAACATACTCGGGAATTGACGCAAGGTTCTCCTCAAACAAGTCAAATACAGCATAGCGCCAATAGCGACTATCTTATAGGCAAAGTAATCGGCGGTCACTACGAAATTCTTTCGAGAATCGGACAAGGCGGAATGAGCACGGTATATAAGGCGCGGCATCAGCTTCTCAAAAGAGACGTTGCCATTAAGTTTCTGGCCGTCGGTCGTCAGTTTGATGGAAAAGCAATACAACGCTTTCAAGAAGAAGCAAGAGCAGCTGTCGGGCTACAACATTCAAGCATTTGCTCAACACGAGAATTCGGAATCAACGAGGATGGAATTCCATATCTCGTCATGGACTACGTGGAAGGCACCAGCCTCGGTGAATTGCTCAGACAGGAAAGAACTTTTTCACAGCCGCGCACAATCGAGTTGATCCTTGGCGTTTGCGCTGGTTTGCAGCACGCTCATGAGAGTGGAGTTATACACCGCGATATCAAGCCGGCAAACATTATCATCACAAAGGATAAATCAGGCATCGAGACGACCAAGCTGGTCGATTTCGGAATTGCAAAACTGATTCGCGAAGATGACTCGGGACCGGATTTGACCCAAACCGGGGAAGTTTTCGGGACTCCCAAATACATGAGCCCGGAACAGTGCCATGGCAACAAAGTAGATCAGCGAGCGGACATTTACGCGCTGGGTTGCATTCTGTTCGAGATGCTAACCGGACAACCACCATTCAACAATGAAAGCGCAATTCAAATACTCTTCGCTCACATCAATGAAGAACCACCCGCTCTCGGCAATTCGGTGAGCAAAGACATGCAAGCTATCATCGATCGCTGTCTTCAGAAAGATCCGAGTTTGCGCTACCAAAAGATCGCAGATCTCATAGCTGATCTCGACGCTGTAAGAGATGGCGAAAAACCAGTTCATGCACAGCCGAGAAAACCTGCAAAACCGCGTGTTGCTGTAGTGCTCGCTACAGTTTTCACGTTGATCACGATATTTGCAGTTTTGCTGTCCAGCCTGGCAATGAATCGAAGAGCGGACAACAACTTCACAAATCAGTGGGAAAGCGCGCACACTACAGCCCTGCAATACCGGCGCGCGAAAAACCTAGCAGCAGAGGAAACACAGCTAGAGAAGTGCTTAAAACTGGCGCAAGAGAGTCGTAATGATTCTCTTATAAGTGTGACGTTACAGGAACTATCCAACGTTGAAGAATCACTTGGAAAAACTCAGGACGCCGAAGCGCATAGAAAAACTCTCACCAATAAGATCAAAGTCGGTGGACTCTCCAAACTGTTCATAATGGCGGCATTTTCTCTGATTGGCGTTGGCATTGCCATTTTCGTTGCATCATTGATTTTGTTCGGCAAGAACAAAAATGCAACTCTTCGTGATGTTTTCACAAAAGGCAAATAGCGATCCTGCGCTAAGGACTCAAAAGACCAGTTCTACTCTATTTGCTCAAAAGTGCACTGCTTCGGACTCTTGTCTGGACGCCAACGCAGCAGTTTAGTGCCGTGACGGAAACGTCCACCGGTAACATGATCGTAGCGGACTTCCACCACCAATTTGGATTTCAGTGGCACCCACTCTGTACTTCTTTCGTTACTCCAGCGACTTGGTGCCCCCGGTATGTTTTCCTGAAACGACTCTTTCGCTTTCAGTTTTTCAAGTTTTCCGGTTAGTTCTCTCTTTTCCACAGCGGACAACGAAGATGTGAAACCGACATGGTGCAAGCGCCCATCATCATCGTAAAGGCCCAACAACAACGAACCGACGAGTTTAGAATTGGTACCATACCTGAAACCACCAACGACGCAATCAGCAGTGCGCATTCGCTTCACTTTGATCATGCCTTTGCGGTTGCCGGTTTGATAGGGCAAATCAAGATCTTTGGCAATAACACCGTCAATTAGAGAACCAGTCGTGCTCAACCAATTGTTTGCATCGTTCAGCGAGTAAGCAACAGGACTCAGCGATATATCCTTTCTCTGCTTTAAAAACTTGAGGGCAAACTTTTCAAGTTTTTGTCTTCGGATGCGAAGGCTTTCTCCGGTCATATTCTCTCCATCTTGAGTCTTGAGAATATCGAAAACAATATAATTGGCGGGGATTTCGGCAGAGAGCTTACGAACCCGACTTTCCGCTGGGTGGATTCGCTGCAACAAATCATCAAACGAAAATACATCACCGACCCGAATCACCAATTCTCCATCGAGCACAAAGGTATCTGCTTTCAAAGTCGATAATGCGCTAACAACTTCAGGAAAGTATCGGGTCAAGGACTGACCGCTTTTGGACCGCAATTCGATGTCCTCTCCATCTCTAAACGCAATACAGCGAAATCCATCCCACTTAGGCTCATACTGCCACTTATTTCCGGACGGCAGTTTGTCGGTCAACTGGGCTTCCATCGGAGCGTAGTCGTAGTCGAGGCGTGCAGATTTTGAGGAGGAACTAGTGGTTGACTCAAGGGGTGTTATCGTGCGTCCCTTAGTCATTGACTTTGTTGATGCTTTTATTGCCATGGGGGTTTCTTCGGTGTCTAATTTGGTTTAACTGTGTTTCTAAACTTGGAAAAGCTTTGAGCGTTCAAAACTTGAGATCTGCGAATGCCAGCACGTCTTGCTTGATGAATTCCGAACGGAAGATTCTGCAAATCGGAAGTTGCATGCGCATCAGTCGAAATCACAAAGTTGAAACCCAAATCGCTGGCAAGCTTGGACCACTTTGGTTCGAGATCTAATCGGTATGGATCACCATTTATCTCAATGGCAACCGGTGAGTCCTGAATCGCTTCCAAGATTTTCTCAACGTCGCATGGAATAGGATCTCGCCTCAAGACAAGCCTTCCAAGCGGATGTCCCCAAATCTTAAAATGTGGATTGCGCAAACCATTGAGCAGACGCTTCATCATCTTCGACTCATCCTGCTTATAGCGAGAATGAATACTCGCGATGATTACATCAAACTGTTCCAAGATTTCGTCAGGATAATCCAGTTCACCGTCAGCAAGTATGTCGCACTCGGTGCCTCTCAAGAGTTTGATTTTTACCTTTTCCTGGACGCGTTCGATCTCTTCCCATTGTTCCTTTAGACGATCAACAGTTAAACCTCCAGCATAGTGCGCTGTGGGCGAGTGATCCGTAATGGTCATGTATTTCATGCCCATGCGCTCGGCGGCGCGCGCCATCTGCTCAATTGAATGCCTGCCGTCCGAATAAGTGCTATGACAATGAGTCATTCCCTGAATGTCGTCATAGTGAATCAAGTCGGAGAAATCATCTTTTCGCGCGAGTTGAACTTCACCATTGTCTTCTCGCAATTCAGGCGGAACAAAAGAAAGTCCAAGCTTCTTGTAGACATCCGTTTCAGACACAACTTCTATCTGGCGAGTCTTCGCTTTAAATACATCGCTATTGAGAGTAAGTCCTTTGCGCTTAGCTAGTTTTTGCAAATGCAAGAAATGGGCCGGACCGGTGGTTTCCAGCAGCTTGAGCGTGAAATTTTCTGCAATAAAAAGTTCCACTCTCAACTCATTGAATAACCTCACAGCCGCGATGTATTTAAAGCGAAGACTCGCCAGATAGAAGTTGTGTCTGAAACGGATGTCT
>JYMV01037876.1_pt1 | contig 28773 bp, 23 predicted proteins | sample 338911 | NCBI WGS metagenome assembly JYMV01 (sample SAMN03354496, study PRJNA234377) | hydrothermal vent metagenome | biome: Deep sea; feature: Hydrothermal plumes at the Eastern Lau Spreading Center, Western Pacific Ocean; material: Seawater | place: Tonga | collected 2009 | depth 2000 m m
GTTTGCGAGAATGGTCGAGAATCAGTTCCTGATACAGTTCGCGGAGATCCGAATTCATCCCAGCATCTCCTTCGTCCGGGTGATGGCTTTCAGCAGGTCCTCGATGTCATCCTCGTCGTTGTAACAGCCGAAGGACGCTCGAATCGTCGCAGGCACGCCGAATCGTTCCATCAGCGGCTGAGCACAATGGTGACCAACTCGCACCGCGACACCCTCGTGGTCCATCACCGTTCCGGCGTCGTGGGGGTGAATCCCATCGAGGGTGAAGGAGATCGCCGATGCCCGTCGGCGAGGGGTTCCGATCAGAGTCAAGCCATCGACCTGCATCAACTGATCGACTGCGGAGGTGAGCAACCGTTCCTCGTGGGCGCAGATACTCTCACGGCCGATCTGGGTGATGAAATCGAGCGCCGCACCGAAACCTATGACCCCACCGATGTCGGGAGTGCCCGCCTCGAAGCGCCACGGCGGATCGTCGAAGAGTGTCCCATCGAAGGTGACACTCCTGATCATGTTCCCGCCCCCCTGGTAGGGAGGCATCGACTGGAGGATTTCGCTTCGCGCCCAGAGGAAACCCGTTCCCGTCGGCCCATAGGCCTTGTGAGCGCTGGCGACGAGGAAATCGCAGTCGAGAGCGGAAACGTCGACAGGATGATGGGCAAAGGACTGCGCGGCATCGACCAGCACAGGAACCCCTCGCTGGTGCGCCTCGTCGATCACGCTGTCGAGGTCGTTGACGGTCCCCAGGGCGTTGGAGACGTGAGCGAGCGCCACCAGCCGGGTTCGATCGTTCAGCAGGTCGGGGAGCATATCGAGCCGAAGGTCGCCAGCGTCGTCAACGGGAAGAATCTTGATCCTGGCGCCCTTCCTCCTGGCAAGCATCTGCCACGGAACGATGTTGGAATGATGCTCCATTTCGGAGATGAGGATCTCATCTCGGGCGGAAATTTCCTGGTCGCCCCAGCTCGACGCGACAAGATTGATCGCTTCGGTTGCGCCACGGAGAAAGACGATTTCTCTGTGGTTCTTTGCGCCGATGTAGTCCGCTACCTTCTTGCGACCCCCCTCGAATGCCACCGTCGCCCTCTCGCTGAGGAAGTGGACACCGCGATGAATGTTCGAATAATCCTCACGATAGAAACGATCGATGGTATCGAGGACAGTGTCCGGCTTCTGGCAGGAAGCTGCACTATCGAGGTAAACGAGGCGCTTGCCACGGATCGGGCGGGAGAAGATCGGGAACCTGGAGCGAAGACGAGCCACATCGAGGCTTCCATCGGGGCGATCCTTGCTCAGTCCCAGGCTCACCTTTTTCATCATTCCTCCGGGACCGGGGAAATCTCGATGCCGCAGGTCAGATCATCGACCAGGCGCTGGCGAAGGGCTTCCGGTTCAACCTCTTCGAGCACCTCCTTGACGAAGGCGCCAACGAGCATCTTGCGAGCCAAAGGCTCATTAACACCCCTGGAACGCAGATAGAAGATGGCATCTTCATCGAGTTCGCCGACCGTTGCACCGTGGGTGCAGCGCACATCATCGGCGTAGATCTCCAGCCTCGGACGGACGTCCGCCTCCGCTTTCCTGGAGAGGAGGAGGCTGTCGCTGCTCTGCTTTGCGTCGGTTCTCTGGGCATCCTGGAAGACGTGGATCTTGCCGCTGAAGACTCCCCTGCTCCGCCCCGAGAGGACTCCCCGGTAGACCTCGTTGGAGGTGCAGTCAGGATGGGAATGGAGGATCCGGGTCTGGTTGTCGACGTGCTCGCTGCCGGTGGCAAAATAGGCCCCGCGTAGCTCCGTGTGACAGCGCCGTCCGGCGAGTTCCACCTCGATCTCGTTGCGGATCATGCGTACACCCGCACAGTGGAAAAAGTCGGAGAAGGTGCTTCCATCGGCCTGTCTGACTCGAGATCCGTGGAAAAGGTTGCCGTCGGCACATCTGCCGAAGGTCCTCACACGACCGACCTCGGCATCCTCGCCAACTTCGAAATCCCAGTGGATGTTCGCCAGCACGTCCTGGTGGCAGTGAACCTCCTCGACGATGGCAAGCCGTGCTCCTTTTCCGACAACAACGACATGACGCAGGTGAGCCGCCCCTGGGGCAGACCCTCCATCGATGAGGTTGACGACGTGCAGAACGCCCTCGAACCCGATTCCCGAGTCGACTTCGATGAAGAGACCGTCACCGAGAGTGGCATCGGCGAGAGCCCGAAAAGGGTGCTCGCCATCGGACACCGCTTCGAGGGTACTCCTGAGCCTGTCGGCGTCTCCCCGGAGTGCATCGGAGAGAGGTCTGACGCGAATTCCCGCAGGCAAAGAAAGGAGGTCGGAAGACCCCTCGAGGAACACTCCGTTGAGGAGGGTCACCACCGGGCCGTCTGCGGGGAGAAACTTGACGGTGGTGAAATTCCCCTGATCGCCTTCATCGAGGAGGCTGCTGTAAGGCCCCTGGGCGATTGCAGCGAGGGAGGTGTACTTCCACTCCTCGTGAGCACGACTGGGGAATCCGTGCTGACGAATCCTCTCTCGCCCTTGCTTTCGGATGTCTGCCAGCCACCGGGGATGGCCAGGGTGCTCGACGACCGCCTCCTCGAGGGCTGTTGCCCAGTCGGTGGCAGTGCTCAGACGTTTAGAGGCAGCGCTCATCGCGGCTCCTCGGGAGAAGTGGCGCTGCTGACCGTCTCTTCCCCCTTTTCGAGCCAGCCGTAACCCTCTTTTTCGAGGCGAAGGGCCAGCTCCTTCCCTCCCGATTCGACGATGCGCCCGTCGAAGAGGACGTGGACGAAATCGGGGATGATGTGGTCGAGGAGCCTCTGGTAGTGAGTCACGACGATGATCGCCCGATCAGCGGAACGGATCTGATTCACCCCTTCGGCGACGGTGCGCAGGGCATCGATGTCGAGCCCCGAATCGGTCTCGTCGAGAATGGCGAGACGTGGATCCAGAACCGCCATCTGCAGGATCTCGTTACGCTTCTTTTCTCCACCAGAAAAGCCAACGTTGACCGATCGATTGAGAAGTTTCTCGTCGATGCCGATCAGTTTCATCTTCTCGCGGATCAGTTTGAGGAAGTCGAACGCATCGACCTCATCTTCGCCACGATAGTTGCGGATCGCATTCAATGAACTCCTGAGGAAATAGGCGTTGGAGATCCCTGGAATCGCCACCGGGTACTGGAACGCCAGGAAGATACCCTCGCAAGCGCGCTCCTCTGGCGACAGTTCGAGAAGATCGACGTCACGGTAGCGAACCTCCCCTGCCGTCACCTGATATTCCTCGCGGCCGGCGATCACGTTGGCGAAGGTCGATTTCCCCGACCCGTTGGGCCCCATGATTGCATGGACCTCTCCTTCGCGAACCCGGAGGTTCACTCCCTTGAGGATCTCGTTCCCTTCCACGCTCGCGCGCAGGTTCTTGATCTCGAGCATTTCTCTCCTTCTCTCGACTCTAACCGACGCTGCCTTCGAGGCTGACGGCAAGAAGTTTTTGCGCTTCGACTGCGAATTCCATCGGCAACTCGCGAAAGACTTCCTTGCAGAAGCCGTTGACGATCATCGAAACCGCATCTTCGGTCGAGATCCCGCGCTGGTTGCAGTAAAAGATCTGGTCCTCCCCTATCTTCGAAGTGGACGCCTCGTGTTCCACTTTTGCTGTCGGATTCTTGACCTCGATGTAGGGAAACGTGTGAGCCCCACAGCGATCACCAAGGAGCATCGAATCGCATTGCGAGAAATTTCGCGCTCCATCGGCGTTCTTCATCATCTTCACCAGGCCCCGGTAGGTGTTCTGGCCCCGACCTGCAGAAATACCCTTCGAGATGATGGTGCTGCGAGTGTTTTTCCCGATGTGCAGCATTTTTGTTCCAGTATCTGCCTGCTGATAATTGTTGGTCATCGCCACCGAGTAGAATTCGCCGATGCTGTCATCGCCCTGCAAGATGCAAGAGGGGTACTTCCAGGTGATTGCGGAACCGGTCTCCACCTGGGTCCAGGAGATCTTCGAGCGGGCGCCCTTGCACAGCCCGCGCTTGGTGACGAAGTTGAAGATGCCTCCACGGCCCTCCTTGTCACCGGGATACCAGTTCTGGACCGTCGAGTACTTGATCGTTGCATCGTCGAGTGCCACCAGTTCAACCACCGCTGCGTGCAACTGGTTGGTGTCCCGCATCGGTGCGGTGCAACCTTCAAGATAACTCACCGAGGATCCCTCTTCAGCGACGATCAGCGTACGCTCGAACTGTCCGGTGCCTGCGGCGTTGATGCGAAAATATGTGGAGAGTTCCATCGGGCATTTCACACCCTTGGGGATGAATGCAACCGACCCGTCGCTGAAGACTGCTGCGTTGAGAGCGGCATAGAAGTTGTCTGTGTAAGGGACCACCGACCCCAACCATTTCTCGATCAGGTCCGGATGTTCCTCTACCGCCTCGGAAAAGGAACTGAAGATCACCCCGAGCTCTCCCAGTTTCTCCTTGAAAGTGGTACCAACCGAGACGCTGTCGAAGACGGCATCGACGGCCACGCCGGAGAGTCGTTTCTGCTCCTCGAGAGGAATCCCGAGCTTCTCGAAGGTTCGGAGAATCTCCGGATCAACCTCGTCGAGGCTTGCCAGATTTTCCTGCTGCTTGGGTGCCGAATAGTAGACGATCTCCTGGAAGTCGATTTGAGGGTATTTGACCATGGGCCACGCCGGCTCGGTCATCGTCTGCCAGTGCCTGAACGCCTTGAGCCGGAACTCGAGGAGGAACTCCGGTTCATTCTTTCGACGAGAGATCTCACGAACGACATCCTCATTCAACCCGGGAGGTAGGCTATCTGACTCGATGTCGGTGACAAAACCAAACTCGTACTCCCGGTCTGCGAGTTCCTGAAGTTCCTCGACCTCTGAGTTGGATTGTCTCCTGTCCCTGTCCATTAACTGGCCCCTCCAGATTTGCTATTTTCGGTTTGCGACATTGCCAAACCATCGGGTTTCGCCATCTCCGCGAGGGTGATGCTGTCGAAGGTCTGCTTGATGCGATGGTTGATGATCTGCCAGTTGCTCCTCATCGGACAGCAGTGCTCGTGACTGCATTCGACATCGGAGTCCTCACTACAGAAAGTGATGGCAATCGGCCCCTCGAGGGCTGCGATGATCTGGCTGACCGACACCTCTTCAGGGGGTCGCGCCAGGCGATAGCCCCCCTTGGCGCCCCTCTCTGACTCGAGAAGGTCTGCGCGCACGAAGGCTTTGAGAATCTTGCTGACGATAGGTAGGGGCAGACCGATTCTCACTGCCACTTCCGACGCGGCATGGGTCTCACCCCCGCCGACGTTTGCGAGGTGAGAGAGGACCAGAATCCCGTAGTCACTCTGGCGTGTAATTCGTAGCATTCGGCGTCCTTCGCCCCTTCTGCGCCCTTTCCTCGACCAGAAAAAAGTACCGATCTGAAACAAAAGGGTACCAGTTCAGTACCCTATATGATTCTCCGGCCGCTGCCCCACCCTGTCAACAAATCTCCCGGCAGAAATAAAAAATTCAGCGACGACCGGGCCCCTGGATGGGTGGTCTGGAGAGAAGTCCTCCCCTAGACTCCTCCCTTTCCGAGGGGGAGGAGAACCCGTGGATACGCACCCAGGAGCGGCGCCGCCCGGGGCAGAAACAGGCCCCGGCCTGCTGGCCGACCTCATCGAACTCGCCAAGCCGAGGCTCACCCTCATGGTGGTGATCACCTCCGGGATCGGCTACCTGGTCGCAGCCGCCCACACCCGGGTTCCGGGTCAGTTGACGACCCCCGAGATCGAGGCCCGGATCTGGACCTTCCTCGCCGTCGTCGTCGGAACCGCCCTCCTCGGCGCCGCCGCCAATGGGCTCAACCAGTGGTGGGAACGCACTCCCGACGCCTTGATGAAACGGACGGCGAATCGACCCTTCGCCGGTGGCCGCCTGAAGCCTGTCGTCATCATCCCCTATTCCATCGTCCTGATCGTCGCCGGGGTCTTCCTTCTCGGACGGGGGGGCAACGAGATCGCCGCGGGCTTCGGAATCGCCAGCCTGGTGACCTATGTCCTGATCTACACGCCGCTGAAGAAGCGCTCGACCGTCAACACCCTGGTGGGAGCGATTCCCGGTGCGCTTCCCCCCCTGATCGGCTGGACCGCTGCCGGAGCTCCTCTCGATCTCGGCGCCGTCGGGCTCTTCTCGATCCTCTTTTTCTGGCAGGTTCCCCACTTCCTGGCGATCGCCTGGCTCTACCGAGAAGAGTACGCCGCGGCAGGCTTCCGGATGCTGCCGGTGATCGATCCCGAGGGCGTGCGGACGGGTCGGATGGCCATCGTCTACTCCCTGGCACTCCTCGCCTCGAGCCTGCTCCCGGGGGTGGTCGGGCTCGGGGGCTGGATCTACCTCCTGGTCGCGGTCTTCGCCGGTGCGATGATGGTCCGCGCATCCCTTCGTCTCCAGCGGCGAAGGGACCGCGCATCCGCCAGAGGCCTCTTTCTCACCAGTCTCCTCTACCTTCCACTGGTCCTCCTCGCCCTGGTGCTCGATCCGACGGTTCCATGAACAACAAATCGCACCCCTCCGCTGCCAGCAGAACGCTTCGCTTCGGCGGCATCGGCTGGATTCTCTTGCTCCTGGGGGTAATGATCGTCGCCGTCCTCGCCCGCCACCTCCCGAGGCTGATCCGCGCCATCGAACTGACGGAATCTGGCGGCCCCACCGAGGCGAACCTCAATGGCTTCACCCTCGATCCGATCCTCATCGACAGGGAGGAACTGGGCTGGTTCTCGGCAGCTGATGAGGTCCACCCCATCGACACCCCGCAGCTGATCACCGTCGAGGAAACCCTGAAACTGGGCCACCGTTTCCTCGTCGACACCTCCATCGTCATCGGAGTCGTGATCGGCGGGCAAGCGCGCGCTTATCCCGAGCGGGTGGTGCAGGTCCACGAGGTGGTCAACGACACCGTCGGTGGCGTCGCCATCGCCATCGTTCACCAACCCCTGATCGGCCTCAGTGCCGTCTTCAGGCGGCCTCTCGATGGATCGTTGCCGGTGCTGCTGGGGAACAGCGGTCTGGTGGTCGATTCCTGCCCCCTGCTCCATGACCGTCTCGGGGCCAACCGGCGGTCAGAGGAGACGTTGTGGAGTCCCCTGCGGGCCGAGGCGGTTGCAGGAGTTGGAGTGAAGGAGGGCAAAACCCTCGAACTGGTTCCCCACCGACGGATTTCGTGGAGGAACTGGCGGGAGGAGCACCCGGAAGGTCGGGTTCTCGCGATGGAAGCGAGCCACAAGAGCCTCTATCGCAAGGAGCCCTTCAACACCTACCGCTTCAGGGGGGCACCCCGCTTCCCGGTGAGTCCCCTGCCGGACGAAACCAGTTCGCGGGCACTCTTCGCACGGATGCTTGTGGTTCCTCTCGGGGATCGCACCTTGAGGGTGTGCCTCGATGAGGTGATCCCCATCGCCGCCACTGGCGGAGTCTGGCAGCCAACCGACTTTCCTGGCATCAAATTGGTGACCGATGCCGCCAGTGGCACCGCCTATGCATCGGGGCCGGAGGGGGAACTTCTGCCGGCGATCGAGGCGTACTGGTTTGCCTGCTTCGCCCACCGTGACGGAGGTCGAGCCACAGGTCAGTGAAGCCAGAGCAGGAAGAGAAAGAGAGCCACCCAGACCCCATCGAGGAAGTGCCAGTACACCCCGGCGTGGCGGACCATTTCGCAGTGCAAGCTCCAGTACCTACCTCCTAGCCCGCGGACGATCACAAGCACCTGCATCACCAGCCCTCCGACGACGTGGACGGCGTGAAGGGCACTGAGCATGAAGAGAGAGTAGGAATAGAGGCCACTATCAAGCGACATGCCACCCTCGAGGAGGATCTGCCAGACCATCTTCTGCAGGACCAGGAATGCAATCCCGGCGCTGAGAACGAAGATCGACAGGCTCCGGAAGAGCAGCTGTCTGTCAACCTGCACCGCGCGATAGGCGAGATGGGATCCGACGCTGATCAGCAGCAACACTCCGGTGGAGACCCACGCCAGATCGGGGAACTGGGGCGCACCTTCCGATCTCCAGTTGGGGGAATCGAATCGCACCACGAGGACACCGACCACGGAGGAAGCGAACAGAACCGCCAGGGAGATGAGGAAGACGGAGAGCCCCAGACGGCCTGTCCCGGGAGGATTGGGCGGGCGCTCGAAGGGGACCGACGGGACTTCCGGTCGAGAAGCAGCAGCTGACAAGTGCCCCCTGCCTAGCCCTCACCGACCTTGAACTGCACCGTCTCCTCGCTGCTCGACGGAACCACCTCACTCAGGTACTCGCTGCCATCGAGCAGGGCAAAGGAGATGAAGACGCCAAGGAAGAGGAAAGAACTGAGAATGATGACGGTGTTGAAAGGACGGTCATATCGCAGGTGCATGAAGTAGAGCGCGACGATCGATGCCTTCACCGTCGCCACCGCTATCGCCACGATCACGTTCATCGAACCGAGGTCGATGTAGGAAACCGCGACGGTGATCCAGGTCAGGAAGAGAAGACTGGTGAGAATCCAAAGCAGAAGTGGTGGGCCGGAGATGTGGCCGACACCATGATGCTCTTCCGGTTCAGAAGCGGCTGGCGCAGCTTTCATTTCGCGAAGGGTCACCACGATTGCCAACAAGAAGCAGGCGATGGCAGCGGCGAGGATCAGCCAATCAACAGTCAGGTTCATCGAATCTTCTTTCCTTCTCACAAGGGTCTGGAGTCCTGCTCGTCCCCAACTCACTCCACCAGGTAAAGCAAGGGGAAGAGGTAGATCCAGATCAGGTCGACGAGGTGCCAGTAAAGGCCTCCGAGGTCGACCGGAGTGAAGTAATCGGAACTGAAACGGCCACGAACTGCGAGCACGGACAGCCAGACCATCACCCCCATGCCGATCAGCACGTGGATTCCGTGAAGCCCTGTCATGCAGAAGTAGACGCTGAAGAACTTGTGAACGTCCCTGGGGCGTTCGATGGTCGGCAGATGGCTCGGCGCCAGGGGCAAGGAGGAGCCTTCCTCGTGACCGGAGTCGTCTCCGTGGCCATCGCCGTGGATCTCGGCAACTTGGGTCGCCAGTCCCGAAGGCGGAGCCGCCGGCACTTTTGCTGTGCTCCTCTCGACGGGCTCTCTAGCCGTGGGAGCAGGAACTACGAACACCGAATCGGCCTGGGCCAGCCTCTCCTCCTTGAGTTTTTCCTCTTCACGCTCGTCCTCGGCATCGATGACGTTCTGGTAACTGAATTTGCTCCCGGGGAAGAGTCCCTCGTCGAACTTCTTGGTGTACTCGACGAACTTGATTCCCATGAAGCCGGCGCCACAGAGGAATGTCATCGCAAGATAGAACAGCAGTCGCTTCGTTCGACCCAACTGTGACTCCCTGACCGCCATCGCCATCGTCAGCGAACTGAAGAGGAGGACCATCGTGTTGATTGCTCCCCACTTCTTGTCGAGGAAGTGGTGGCCGTACTGGAAGACCTCCGGATTGTGGGATTTGGCGATGGTGTACCAGCAGAAGAGCCCGCCGAAGAGAAGGACCTCGGTGGCAAGGAAGAGCCACATCCCCAGTTTCCCCGCCTCGAACTGTTGCTTCGGGGTGTCCCAGTGGTGCGCCAGGAAGGGCGAGTGGTCGCTGCCGTCCCCGTGTTGTTGCGTGTTTTCGCTGCTCATCGCATCTCCAGGCCCCTCGAGGGCGTTCGGGATCTCAGGCATGCGCCCGACTGGTGTAGCCGTCAATCTGCGGGTCGTACTCGAGTTCAGTGTAGTCGTAGGGATCCGTTGCCTCGGGCGTAACTGCGAAGTTCTCTGTCGGCGGCGGGGTGGGTGTGTGCCACTCGAGGCTGTTGCCTCCCCATGGGTTGGCCGGAGCCTTACGGCCGCCTACCAGCGACTGCAGCAGGTAGAAGGCCATGAGCACGAAGCCGGCCGCCATGATGTAGGAACCGACGGTCGAGATCTGGTGGTAGATCTGGAACTTCTGGGCGTAGGTGTAGTAGCGCCGCGGCATCCCCTGTGACCCCATGACGAACTGGGTGAAGAAGGTCACGTTGAACCCGACAAAGATGAGCCCGCAGGCGATGCGCCCCCAGAACTCGCTGAACATCTTGCCGGTCATCTTCGGCCACCAGTGGTGAAGACCGCCGAAGAACCCGATCAGCCCGCTTCCCAGCATGACGTAGTGGAAGTGGGCAACGACGAAGTAACTGTCGTGGAGGGGGATGCTGGTGGTCAGCACGGCGTGGAAGAGGCCGGTGAGGCCGCCGATCGAGAAGAGGAAAATGAAGGACAGACCGTAGAGCATCGGTGTCGTCAGGCGGATCGATCCCTTGTAGAGGGTCGCCAGCCAGTTGAAAATCTTTATCGCCGAAGGAATTGAGACGCTGAAGGTGATGGCGCTGAAGACGGCGTTCATCACCTCCGACTGGCCACTGGTGAACATGTGGTGTCCCCAGACGATGAAACTGAAGATCGCAATCGCCACCGATGAGAAGGCGATGTACTTGTAGCCGAAGATCCGCTTGTGGCTGTGGACTGCGATCAACTCGCTGACCACTCCCATCGGCGGCACGATCATGATGTAGACCGCTGGGTGGGAGTAAAACCAGAAGAAGTGCTGGAAGAGGACCGGGTCCCCACCGTGGGCTGGATCGAAGATTCCGACCCCCAGCGTCCTCTCCATGATCAGCAGCAGCAGGGTGATCGCGAGAACCGGCGTCGCCAGAACCTGGATGACGGCGGTCGAGTAGGTCGCCCACAAAAAGAGCGGCATCTTGTACCAGGTCATCCCGGGGGGCCGCAGCTTGTGAATCGTCACCAGGAAGTTCATTCCGGTGAAGATGGAACTGAACCCGAGGATGAAGACCCCCGTCAGAACCGGAATCACCGAACTCGGCGATTTGACCGAATAGGGCGTGTAGAAGGTCCAGCCGGTGTCGATTCCGCCGCTGAAGAGGGTGTAGATGAAGAAAAGCGCCCCGGTTAGCCAGAGGTAGAAGCTCATCAGGTTCAGCCTCGGGAACGCGACATCCTTGGCGCCGAGCATCAGCGGCAACACGAAGTTGCCGAGCGCCGCAGGTACGCCCGGAATGATCACCAGGAAGACCATGATCGCCCCGTGGGCGGTGAACCAGCGGTTGTAGGTGTCGGGATCGGCGGTCAGGATCGGATTGGGAGACCACAACTCGGTGCGCACGAGGAGGGCGAAAATCCCGCCGAGGAAGAAGGTCGAGAGAACCCCCACGAGGTACATCAAGCCGATCCTCTTGTGATCGAGGGTCAGCAGCCACGACGCGATCGTCCTGGTGACATTGAGGTAGTTGACCCCAACTGTCTTGACCCCAGGCTGCTCGGTCGAGGTGCTCAGATATCCATCGCTCATCTCTTTTTTCCTCTTTCCCTAGCCACCGGACTTGCCGCTGTCGCTGTAGGTGCTGATAGATTTCATGAACTCGAACAGAAAAAGAATCTCTTCTTCAGTCACCTTTTTGATCGGCATCTGAGGAGTATAGCCATTGGCGATCTTCCTCATCGGATCGCGGATCGATTCCAAGACGTAGTCCTCATCCGCCACAGCCGAACCCATGACGTCATTTTCGGTGTATTTGCGGGTGCTCCCCCACAGGTTCTTCCAGGTTGGACCGATTTTATTGGTCGGTTTGTCATCAATCGAGTGGCAGGAGATGCACCCCTTGCGCTTGTAGACCTTCTCCCCCAGTTCACTCCAGGGGCGGGTGGTGTCGTAACTTCCGGCCTTTTCGAGCCAGGCGTCGAAATCTTCCCGGGTCTCGTGAACGACGACGCGAGAACGCATCTTCGAATGATCTGTTCCGCAGTATTCGGCGCAGTACAGGGCGTAGACACCCGATTCGGTCGGCTCGAACCAGATTCTCCTGACGCGTCCCGGGACGATGTCCAGTTTGGTGCGGAAATCGGGGGTGTAGAAGGCGTGCAGGACATCGGCCGAGGTCAGTGTCAGATTGATGGGAACACCCGGAGGCAGGTGCAGACCTTCCGTCTCGAAGAGGGCCGCGATCTGCTTGTCCTTTTCTTCCAGCGTCTCGCTGCTGCTCAGAATCTGGTTCAGGTCCGCGTTGGCTCCCGATGCCTCCGCCCCGTTCTCCGGATAGCGGAACGCCCATGACCAGCGGCTCGCCTCGACGTGTACGTTGTAGCCATCGGTGGGCGGAGTCGACAGTTCGATGTAACCCTGGAAGCCGATCCAGAACATGTAAATGACCAGGAGGCTGGGGATCCCCGTCCACACCACTTCGAGAGGAAGGTTGTGGTCGACATGGCTCTCCGCAGGAGTCCCGGCGGGCTTGGAGTAGCGAAACATGAAGTAGATCATCAGAAGAACCACGACCAGAAAGAAGAAAACGGAGACCCAGTAGACGAAGAAGAAGTGATCGTCGGTCATCTGAGCGAAGGTCGAACGAGCAGGCGGCAGCCAGAAGCCGCCCTCGCTCTGTGCCAGTGAGGTCAAACTGTTCATTTCCTGGCCTGCTCCATCCTTCGGCAATTCATTGATTATCAGGCTCTACCGTCACGGCCTGGGCGCGCATCCTGTCCTGTCGTCGCATCCTGAACAGGAAGATCAAAAGGATAACCACGAACACCACTCCGCCCAGTTTCATCAGGTTGCGAGCTGCCGGGCCGTACTGAGCGAGAGTCGGGTCGTAGTAAAAGCAGAGGAGCAGCACCCTGTCGAGAGCGTTGCCGACCTTGCCATCTGCAGCTTCCACCAGGGAGAGCCGGAACGTCTGTGGTTCGTAAGCGATCCCGAAAAGAGTGCGGGCTATCGTGCCCTCGGGGGTCAGCAGGAAGATCCCCGCGCCGTGGGCATACTCGCCACGGAAGTCGTTCCAGCGGTATTCGAAGCCGAGCGCCTCGGCGAAGGGTCTGATCTGGGCTTCCTTGCCGGTGAGGAAGTGCCATCCTCGAGCGATCTCCTCGCCGCTGGGGCCGTCTCCTCCGAGTTCCCTACGCTCCTCGTACTCGCCGATCAGCAGCTTCTTGCGCTTGTGGGCATCTCCGAAGCCATCGCGAGGATCGATGCTCATGGTGATGACATCGAAATCTTCCGACAGGGTGAGCCCGCTCTTCTCGACGCTGTCGACGACACCCTCGAAGACGAGGTTACACAGCATCGGGCAGGCGAAGTAGACGAAGTTGATGACCACGGGCTTGCTGCCATCGACGATCTCTCCGAGACGGACCTGATGGCCATTCTGATCGCGAAAGACCAGGTCGAGGGGGGCCTTCTCCCCCGCTCTGTCGGAGATCTCGATCCCTTCGACCGATCGCAGAACAGGGTCGTCGACGATCTGGGCAACGAGGAGCGTCGCAGGCAACGAGGATGCCATGCACAGGACCGCTGTGATGAACAGCGACCTCCCGTTTCCGGACCTCGTATTTGCATATCTCATCGATGACCTCCAGCGGGAACTTCCCGCATCGTTTTCACTCCGGATCGCCGTACTCTTCGAGAACCCGTGCACGGCCCTCCTCAATCGGAATCGTCACACGGTTGTTGCCGGGATCAACCCATGTGTAGCCGTTCAGTTGCACTTCCTGGATCTCCCGGACCTCCTTGAGGGTCGCGAAGGAGGGAGTGATGACACTCCTCTGGGCCTCGAGGTACTGCTGCCTGTAGGTCAGGAATACAACAGCAATCACCGTCACCGCCAGCAGAACGGCGAATGCGAGGCCGATGTAGGTGGTCTCTACTGACTTCGGATCGTCTCCGGAGTAGTCTTCGACCCTGTTTTCTTCTTCCATTCCAGTCATTCCCAACCGACCTCTCAGGTCGTCAAACGTTCTCGAATACCAGTGACTCTGGCAGTTTCGGATCACCTTCGGCGACCAGCGAGTTGCCTCGCAACGCCAGCGCCATCCCGATCAGGTACAACCCCCCCATGGCGATCAAAATCGTCACGTCGAGCATTCTAAAGGGGAATTCGCCGCCTCCATTGATCTGCGGCATCACCAGGTAGTACATGTCGCACCAGTGCATTGCTAGCACCCAGATTGCCCCCACCACCAGCGTCGTTTTGCGGCGCTTGATGTGACGCGACAGAAGGAAGAGGAAGGGCACCAGGAAGTGACCCAGAACCATCAGCCAGCCCCAGAAACCCCACAGCCAGGTGCTCTGACGGCGCAGGTACCAGACCGTCTCTTCCGGGATGTTGGCGTACCAGATCAGCATGTACTGGGAAAAAGCGATGTAGGCCCAGAAGACGGTGAAGGCGAACATCATCTTGCCGACATCCTGGAGGTGCTCGGGGGTGACCGCACGCGTCAGCCTACCTCTCGACTGCAACCATAGCACCGTCAGCGCCAGCACTGCGTGGAAAGAGAGCACCGATCCGGCGAAGATGTAAACTCCGAAGATGGTGCTGAACCAGTGGGCATCGAGGGACATCAGCAGGTCAAAGGCGGCGAAGGTGATGCTGAGAGCGAAGAGGATCACCGCCACCGGGCTCAAGGCCCCCAGGTGCACGGTGAGAGACTCATCCCCGCTCGAATCCTGGGCGACCGACTTGCGATGGAAGTATGTGCTGACCCCGATCCAGATCACGAAATATGCAGCAATCCGGATCAGGAACCAGTCGTAGTTGAGGTAACTTTCCTTCACCCCGATCAGCGCATCTCCTGGATCGGGATTGAGCCACTTGTAGAGGTGGTCCATCCCTCCGGGCATGAGGATGGGGATGAAGAGGATCAGCATCAGCACGAAATTGCGCGAAATCCCCTCGGCAATCCGACGCAACGCCGTGCTCCAGCCCGCACGAGTGATGTGGTGGACAAGGACGAAGAAGAGCGCTCCAAGAGTGATCGTCAGGAAGAAACAAGCGCTGACGAGATAGGGGTGGTAGATGCTCCACTCACTGATGAAACCATGGCTCTCCCCGTGTCCGCCTGGGCCCTGGGAGTGGCCCTCGGCAGCAGCCCCTTCCGTGCCAGAAGAATGATGGGCCGGTCCCAGGTCTTCGAACGCACCCTCCAGGTTTCCGAGGAGTAGAGTGCCGAGGACCCCGATCACCGCCAGAAGGGCTCCGGCAGTGATCCAGCCCGACGCCAGGGTGCCCAGGCTTCTGTTTTCAGTGGTGATGTCGATCGGTGTGTGGGCCATCGACCTCTACTTCCCCTCTTCCGGACCGGCAGAGCCGCCTTTTTCTCCATCACCGGTACCCTTCGGCTCCTCGACTTCCTGCGGCCGCGATGCCTCGAGGCGTTGCTGCACTTCCGCCGGGAGCGAGGTGATGTTGACCGACTGACTCGCCTGCAGGGTCTTGACCCAGGAGACCAGCGCCCAGCGATCCTCCACTGGCACCTGACTGCCGTAGGGGGGCATCGTGTTGATCCCATAGGAGATAATGTTGAAGACCTGGCCGATCGGGTATGCGAGCGCCTTCTCCGCCGTCAGGTCACCGATCGCCCACGCACCGTAGTCTGCAAATTCGGTGCGCCGCTGGACCATTCCGTCACCGTGCCCGGAGAGGCCGTGACAGGGGGTGCAGTAAATTGCGAAACGATCTCTTCCCCGATCGAGGAGCTCATTGTTGACGGTCACCTGGGCGGGGAAACTGACGGCCCACTTGCCCTCGACGGTTCCCCAGTAGTAGTGCTCATCCGCACGCAGTTCCCCTCTTGCCACCGTCCCGGGAACTGGAAGGCGCATCCCGCGCCCGTCGGCGAAGAGCGGGTTGGCACTCTGGGCCTTGAATTTCTTCTGGCTGTCCATGTCGGGAAAGACGTGGATTCTCGGCTCCCGCGACACGCTGTACCTCGCCCTGGCAACGATCACCGGCGGGATCAGCAGGAAGAGGTTGACCAGGATGATCGCGGCGATGATCCAGCGAGGAACCTGAGTCTGGTTGCGCGGTAGTGTCATCGCGTTATTCCTCGATCACCTCGACGCTGTTTGCGCCGAGGCCTTCCAGGAAAGCCGCATTCGACTCCGGGTCGAAGTGGCGGTCTCGTTTGTCGATGGCGATGAAGAAACGGTCATCGGTGGCCCGGCGGAATCGTTCGCTCCTGAAATGCGGGCGGTGAAAGCGGGGCAATCCGTTGAAGATGAGCATCCCGAAGAATGCACCAAATGCGCTGAGCAGTATCGTCAACTCGAAGGCGACGGGGATGTTGGCGGGAATGCTCCAGAAGGGCTTGCCGCTGACGAGGTAGGGATAGCCGATGAAGAGAATCGACAGGTCGGTGGCATTCATGAACCACTGCATCGCCAGTCCGCCGATGCAGCCGGTGGCCCCGGCGGCAAGAACCACCCACGGCAGCAGGGTCGGGCGAACTCCCATCGCCTGATCGAGGCCATGCACCGGGTAAGGGGTGTGGCAATCCCAGTGATTGAATCCCCCATCCCGGACCTTCTCGGCCGCGGACATCAGTTGCTTCGGTGTCTCGAACTCCGCCAGGACCAGGACCGGTTCCGGGTTCCTCGCTCCGCTGGCAGTGATGATGTTTGCTGTCATGGTGCCCCCTATGTCATCGCCGTTGCCGGCGACGCCCCTTCCTCGGTCGAACTCCCGGCGCTTTCTTCCTGGCGCTCGGCGTGCTCCTGGCCCGCAATCACTCCCTTGACCTCGTACATGGCGACGAAGGGCAGGAAGCGGCAGAAGAGGCTGAAGAGGGTGAAGAAGAGCCCGAAGGATCCGATCAGGATCCCGACATCGACGATTGTCGGTCGGTAGTAGTCCCAGGCACTCGGTAGGTAGTCGTTGGCGAGAGAACTGATGACGATCACGAATCGTTCGAACCACATGCCGATGTTGACAAAGATGCTGACGATGAACATCACCTTGAGGTTGGTGCGCATCTTCTTGAACCAGAAGATCTGAGGGGTGAGCACGTTGCATGAGACCATGATCCAATACGCCCACGCGTAGGGGCCAAGGGCGCGGTTGAGGAAGGTGAACTTCTCGACCTCGTTCCCCGAGTACCAGGCGATGAAGAATTCCACCAAGTAGGCGTAACCAACGATCATCCCCGTGACCATGATGATCTTGTTCATGTTCTCGAGGTGGCGCATCGTGATGACGTCCTTGAGACCGAACAAATGTCTCGCCGGCACAACCAGGGTCATCACCATGGCAAAGCCACTGAAAATCGCACCGGCGACGAAGTAGGGCGGGAAAATCGTCGAGTGCCAGCCGGGTACCTGGGAGATGGCGAAATCGAAGGAGACCACCGAGTGCACCGACAGCACCAGCGGGGTCGCCAGTGCCGCCAGGAGCAGGTAGGCACGCTCGTAGTTGTGCCACTGACGGTTCGATCCGGTCCAGCCGAGGGAGAGAACGGAGTACGCGACCTTGCGGATCTTCTCCTTCGCCCTGTCCCTGACACTGGCGAGATCAGGGAGCATCCCCATGTACCAGAAGAGCAGGGAAACGGTGAAGTAGGTCCCGACGGCGAAGACATCCCAGAGGAGTGGGCTGCGGAAGTTTGGCCACAATTCCATCTGGTTGGGAATCGGGAACATCCAGTAGGCGAACCATACTCGACCGACGTGGATTCCCGGGAAAAGACCGGCGCAGATCACCGCGAAGATCGTCATCGCCTCGGCCGCACGGTTGATCGAGGTCCTCCACTTCTGGCGGAAGAGGAAGAGGATTGCCGAGATCAGCGTTCCGGCGTGGCCGATTCCGACCCAGAAGACGAAGTTGACGATGGCATAACCCCAGCCGACGGGGTTGTTCACCCCCCAGACGCCGACACCCGTGAAGATCAGGTAGGGAACCAGGATCCCGAGGAGGCTGAGCGCTGATGCGGATATCAGGAAGAAGATGATCCAGCCGATCGTCGGCGGTCCCTCGATGACGCGACAGACCTTCTCGGTCACGGTGGCATCGGTGTTGCCCGCTCCGATGAGAGGGGTTCGCGAACCGGGCTTGTCCCAGGTGTTGAGAGTCTCGGGGCTCTCCCACCCGGGTGTAAGATTGGGATTGATGAAGCCCTTGAGGTCTTTCATCGCCTATCCCTGCCCCTCTTCGCCAGCGGCGGGATTGCGCAGTTTCGCCAGGAAACTGGTGCGCGGCTTGATGTTCAACTCCTCGAGCATCTTGTATGCCCGCGCTGAGCTCTGCTTCTGGCTGACCCGACTGTCGGGATCCGCGAGATCGCCGAAGGTGATCGCCTGAGTCGGGCAGGTCTGAGCGCACGCCGGCGTGATTTCGCCGTCGCTGACGTTGCGACGCTCGTTGTGAGCCTGAACCTTGGCCTTGTTGATTCGCTGCACACAGAAGGTGCATTTCTCCATCACTCCGCGGCTACGGATCGTCACCTCGGGGTTGTAGACCATCTGTTCCTGCTCGGTCGGGTGCTTGGTGTTGTTGAAATAGTTGAAACGACGCACCTTGTAGGGGCAGTTGTTGCTGCAGTAACGGGTTCCGATGCAACGGTTGTAGACCATGTCGTTGAGGCCCTCGGCGTTGTGGGTGGTCGCCGCAACGGGGCAGACTTGCTCACAGGGGGCGTTCTCGCACTGGTTGCAAGTCATCGGCTGGTGCACGACTTCCGGATTGTCGACATCGTCACCGCGGAAATAGCGGTCGATGCGAATCCAGTGCATCTCGCGGCCGTAGGCGACCTCGTCCTTGCCTACTACCGCGATGTTGTTCTCCGCCTGACAGGCGAGGACGCAGGCGCTGCAGCCTGTGCAGACGTTGAGATCGATCGCCATCGCCCAGCGGTGGCCGCTGTACTTCACATCATCGAAGAGAGACTTGAGAGGCGGATGGTGCGGTCCGGCTGCAGCGACTTCCTGTTCAATGTGGTGAGAATCGGGATGCTCACCGACATCGACGACGCGGATGAACTGGCCGATCCTTCGCTGCTCCTCTTCCCACTGCAGAGTGTCGATGACGTGATGGTCCTGGGTGGTCGCAAGTTCGTAGCTGCCGCTCGCCTTGCTGATCTTGACCGCCGCATGCCCGCTGCGGTGAGCCTCGACGCTGCGCAGGGGGTAGACGTCGAAGCCAGCCCCCTCGGCGAGGTTGTAGGAAACTCCACCGGCGACCCGATCGAAGATCTTGCGGCCGTAACCGACGGCAACGGTGATCGATTCCTTCGCCTGCCCCGGCAGAAGAAAGGCGGCCATCTCGAGGGAGCCGGCGTCCGTCTCGAGGCGGACGAGATCCCCCATCTCGACCCCCAGTTCAGCGGCCTTCGACGGAGCGATCACGGCAGCGTTGTCCCATGCGATCTTGGTGATCGGATCGGGCAATTCCTGCAGCCATCCGTTATTTGCGAAGCGACCATCGTCGAGGCTGTGGTCGGCGACGAAGACCAGTTCGGTGCCCGCAGGCGCCGACAGCAAGGCATCGAGACCGGCTCCCCAGCCGCCACCGACACGGACCTGGCTGTCGATCTCCAGCGTCGACCCGGCCTCGGGGATGAAACCCGCGTGCAGCCAACGCCGCCAGGCGCCTTCGAATTCTTCGCCGCTGGCGAAACTTCCAATTTTGCCAGCGAGACTCTCGTGTGTGGCCCGAACCAGGCCATGAGCATTACTCGGCTCGTCATCGACGACCAGGCTGACCACCTCCGCTGGAGTGCGACCGTCGTAGAGGGGCTCGATCAGCGGCTGGCCGATGGAGATGGTGCCGTCCCAGGCGCGCCCGTCGCTCCACGCTTCCAGGTAGTGCGCCTGGGGCAGATGCCACTGGCATAGTTTTGAAGTTTCATCCTCGTAGAGGCCAAGGCGCACCGATGTCGGAACCTTCGCCAGGGAGGCGCCGAATGCGCTGTCGGCGGGTGCATCGAGGACCGGGTTACCGCCGAGGATGACTACCATGTCGACCTCCCCGGCAGCCATCCGCGTCGACAGTTCGGCGATCTCATCGGAGTGGCTGCGGGTGCGGTCAGGGTTGGGCACGGCGCTGTATTTGACCGTCAGACCGTAGTTGCCGAGGTGCATGTTGATCAGGTGAGCGACGGCGTGGACCTCTGGCGGCTGGCGATCACCGGCGATGACCAGGGAACTGCCACGGTGGGCGTCGAGGTCAGAGACCAGGGATTTCAACTGCGGGTCGAGGTCGCCAGCTCTCTCCAGTGCAGCAGCGACGTCGGCGGGGGCTCCATCTCCAACCAGCGCCCTGGCAACCCTGGCAGCGATCAGCGGAATATCAACGTTCCGAGCTGGCATCCGCACGTCAGCGACTGAACCGGTCACCGAAAGGGTGCTCTCGATGGAGTAGAGGCGACTGATGGACGGGCCCTCTGTACTGGAAGGATCGGAGTCGGCTGAGTTTCTCGAGGCGGCATAGCCGCGGTTGAGACTGAGAGCTGCCGGGTGCGACATCAGTGGATCGGCATCGAGGCAGAGGACCACCCGTGCCCTGGCGAAGTCGTAGTGGGGCCGCATCGGGCGCCCGAAGGCGAGGGCACTTCCGGTTCTCTCCGAGTCGCGGGAGATGGGAGCGTACTCGTACCAGGTGGCAGCCGGTGCGACGCGTTGGAAGTGACGGCGCATCCGATGGAGGGTCGGTGAGGAAGAGGGTTCGCTGAGAATCGCAATCCCCTTGCCGCCATCGGCAGCCACCTGAGTCTTGAACTCTTCTCGAATCTGTTTGTGGGCATCATTCCAGTCGGAAGAAGAATGCCCACCCTTCGAAGCGTGTGTCACCTCGGTGCTGCGCGCTGGATCGTAGAGGCCGAGCACGCTCGCCTGCATCACGGCGCTGGCGGTGCCCTGAGTCCCTGGGTGTTCCGGGTTGCCATCGACTCTGATGGGACGTCCATCGAAACTGGTGGCGATGACGCCCTCGACGCTCTCAGCCATCTCGAAGCAAGTGGCATACTCGACGGGAACCCCAGGAATTCTCCCCTCGGGCCTGCTGGTAAAGGGCAGAACTTCCTGCCCCGGCCAGCGCAGGCAACCGCTGAGGCCACCACCGCCTGCGAGGGCGAGGGAAGCTCCCATCACCTTCAGGAAGTGGCGACGGCTGGTGGAATGAAACAGTTCCTCGGAATGGTTGGGAAATTCCTTCTCGACGAATTCACGGAACCGAGGTGTGTCGGCGAGATCATCGAGGCTGCGCCAGAGCGCCTTGCCCCTCCCAGCGGCCCCGTTCTTGTTCAGGTTCATCGGTGGCATGTCGAGCAATTCGTCAAGAGTGTCATCCGTTCGGTGGGATTGCCCTCGGTGTCCAGCAAGCCGAGACCCTTCATGATTTCCCTCCCCTGAGAGTCCTTTTCTTCCTCACTCCTGTCGAGGCCCCAGCCGAGGTCGGTCACCCTGTCGACGGGACGCAGGTTTCTTGCCGGGTTGCGGTGGCATCTGAGGCACCACCCCATGTTCAGTGGCTCATGCTGGTAAACCTCGACCATGCGGTCGATACGCCCGTGGCACGAGACGCAACTGATACCTCGAGTCACGTGGGCGCTGTGGTTGAAGTAGACGTAATCGGGAAGATCGTGAACCTTGACCCAGTTCACCGGCAGGCCAGTGGCAAAACTCGTGCGCACCGGTTCGAGATCGGGGCTCTCGGGGAAAACCCTCTCATGACAGTTCATGCAAGTCTGGGTCGGGGGGATCGCCGCAAATGCAGCCTTCTCGACGGTGGTGTGGCAGTAGCGGCAGTCGAGACCGAGTTCGCCGACGTGCAGGGCATGACTGTACGGGATCGGCTGTTCTGGCATGTATCCCGAAGCGATCGTCTTGGGAGACGCCCCGAAGAAAACCAGCAACACCACGTAGATTCCGGTGACGGCCCCACCGGTTGCGAGCAGTTTGAGCAGCTGGTCGAACCACAGCGGCAGCACGGTGCCGCGCCCTAGAGTGGAAGAACCGGAACTGGACTCCTGTTCTCTCACGATGGTTGCTCCTCCTGATGTAAGCCCATTGTTTTAACCGAGGCTCCAACCGCCAACCTGTCTCGGAAACGAGGGAATGGCTGACAACCATCTCTTCAAAAAGGCCGTAGTTTCCAGGAGAGGAAACCCGCCATCATCCGCTCGCCGATCTCGCCCCATCCATGCCGAATCTTCTGACAGAACCGAGGGGCTGCTGGCCCCTCCCCCAGGTTCCGGCCAGGTTCCAACGGCCGGTCCCAGTGGCGGTGAGGCTATCACTTGGCCCGATCGTGTCCACAGTATCCGGCCATTTTTGGCGTAGAATTCGATCGGGCCCGTGCGCTGAAAAAAGGGTCGAAAAACCGACCGAAGAGGGGGCTCCTCAGGAGTGTGCCTCGAGACCCAGAGCACATGAGATGGAGATCTCCTCACCCCGCATGTGGCGAGCGGTGCCGGACAGCTTTGGCCAGCGGAAGGAGTCTGAGGATCCAGGCGAGATGACAGGCGATTCCTGCCAGGATCAGCGCTCCGAGGGTCTGATGGGCGGTCACCAGCAGCGTCTCCAGCAGGCCCGAAGACTCTGCCCGCGCCGCAACGGGCGAAGTGATCGCCAGCGAGACGAATCCGAGGACCAGCTGCAGCAAGACGGCGATGAGGAGCGCAACCCCGTTTCTGCGCAGAGGAGCGCAATCATTGTGGAGCGCGGTCGCCCGTACCGCGCAGCCGATCACCCCGACGACGACGAGGAAAGCCCCGAGGATATGGGGCATCACCCACATCCTGTCGATATGTCGAACCAATGCCCCGAGAAGCAACTGGGCGATCGCCGCAAGGAGCGCCAGATTGCCTATGGTCCGGTCCGTCATTGCCCGCTCATCGGCCCGGGGAGTGAGTTCCCTCCACGAGCGACTTGTCATGACCACGAGAAGTACCATCAAGGTCAGGAAGAACTGGGCGTTGATGCCGTGGAAGACTCGCAAGGCGAGGCTGCCTACCGTCTCACCATATTCTGCCAGAGTCACCCGATAGCCGCCAATGATCCCCTGGATCACCACCTGGACGCTGACGATGGCACCGATGATGCGCACCGATCGTCGACCGTCGGCCAGCCACAGGAAAACCGCGAGGGAGATGGTGGTGAGTCCGACGAGGGCTCCGAAGAGGCGGTGAGCATGTTCGTAGAAGACTCCACCCACCATCCGCGAAAGGGGAAGAAGAAACATGTTCGCCTCGAAGGAAGTGGGCCAGTCAGGAACCGCCAGTCCTGCTTCCTCGCTGGTGACAAGTCCGCCGATGGCGACCAGAACCAGGGTCGCGATCGCTGCCACCGATGCGAAACGGTGGACATCATCAACTGCCCTCCCACCACCCCGGGAGATTGCGCCGCCGACGGCGGAAACCGATGTGCACAGCGCGATAAATCCGAGAGCGCGGAAATAGGGAGTCGAGGGGGCTTCGCCCCCAGCAACTTCGAAGAACAGGCCGCCGAGGATCAAAAGGGTGATCAGTCCCGCTCCCGTTCCACCGAGGGCAGCACAGAGGATTCCTCCGGGGAGGCTCCGCCCGGCGACGATTCCGCCGGCAAGAATTACCGCGAGGAGCAGGCTCAGAAAGAGAGGGGCTGGCATGGCGAGGGCTGGAAATCCGCCGATGAAGGCGACGATGGAGACCGCGACAGACGTGCCAAACGCGACAGGAATGCTCCCCTGAAGTAGCAGAGCGGTAGAAGTGAGGGACGAGTCCCTGTCCCGAAGGGGGGTCATGGCGGATTCTCCTGAGCCTCTCCGGACCCGCGCCGCGAGGAAAGAACGGCGGGTCCTTCCTCCTCGCTGCTATTCCAGCCGAGGCCACACATCGGGCCAATCTACCGGGTTCTCCCGCCCGTGTCCCCTGAACTCGAGTCTGGATGCTCGATTTTCACTCGGAAACAGTCTCTCGCCTCTCCTATCGCTTCCGTTATCATTAGGGGTGTGAACGAGGTGTTGAGGAACTCAAAGAAGGGTCCGAGCGCCGGGTTGTTTCAGCAGGGTGGATTTAAACCTCCACCTGCTTCTTTCCCTCGCCGAATCCAAGTGGGTCCAACGCCTCAACTGTTTTAGTGGGATACAGGGAGTCCCTCGAAGAAAGGCGGACTGGAATGTTTGCAACAATTCGGCGTCGGCCGAAAACACTCACAGGGCTGGCGATTGGAGTTTTTCTCCTCGCAGTTTCTGGTTCGGCTGGTGCACAAGTCGGTTGTGACATCATCGTCTGTGACCTCTACGACCTCGGAAGCTACGGAACCCAGAACGGGATCTACGCCTACGCCGTCGGAACCAACTCCGCCAACATCGGCGACCAGATTTGCCAGTGGCAATCAGGGAACAACCAGCACCCCGTCATCGGTCAGGAGATGTTCCGTCTCAAGGATGGCGTCCTCGAGCAGATCGGAATCAGCTTTCTCAAGCACGGTTTCTGCGCCCTGAGCCAGACCGTCTGCACCGGGAGTTGCCAGTCGACCAGTTGCAGCACTCTTGGCGTCGGATGTTCCGACCCTTACTCCGCCGGCCTCAACGGACAGCAGTCGAACCTCGGGCCCCGCTCTCAGGTCAATGCCCACACCGGGTTCTACCCCTTCCCTTACAGCACCCCCGGTGGCAGTGGCACCATCTTCCGCCGCCTCCAGGTTCACGGAACAGACCTCGAGCCAAACGATCCCTCGATACGTTATTACGTTTCATCCCAGTACATCACTGCGGACGAAGCGAACTTTGGGTCGATGACCAATGACGACAACAACTGCTCTTACCGTCGGGTCAACGTCTCCAACAACGCCAACCGCTCTCTCACCTTCGTCGGCGGCAACCCCACCCAACAACAGTCCCCGGGAATCCAGGCGTGGCAGGACAACGTGCCCGCGGTCACGATCGTCGAAGGACGTGTTGATGGAGAAGGGCTCTTCCTCATCGCTTACAACGTCACCGATAACGGCAACGGCACCTGGCACTACGAGTACGCCATCTTCAACATGAACTCTGACCGCAGCGGTCAGTCCTGGTCGATTCCGGTGCCCGGCGGCGTCGCCATTACGAACCTCGGTTTCCACGATGTCGATTACCACAGCGGCGACGGCGTCAACGGCGTCGCCCATTCCGGCACCGACTGGGCCGCCGTCAATAACGGCTCAACGATCACCTGGTCCTGCACTCCCTGGGCGTCCAACACCAACGCCAACGCCCTGCGGTGGTCTACGATGTACAACTTCCGTTTCGATGCGAACTCGCCTCCGCAAGCAGCGGTCGGTGAACTCGGCCTTTTCAAACCCGGTTCTGCTGGCAACGTCCTCGTCGACCTCCTCGGGCCTTCCGGTGACTTCCTCGACCCGGTCGAAGGACTCACCTGTGTCCAGACGCAGCCGAACTCCCAGGCGATCACCCTCGGCTGGACCAACCCCATCAGTTACACGTCGATCGTCGTCCGCCGTGACGGGACGGAAGTGGCGACACTGCCGGGAACGATGACCAGCTACGTCGACCCTGCCCCTCCCCTTGGACTCAACAATTACACCGTCCAGGGCATCCAGGGAACTGAGTCAGCCGCCCAGATCGCCTGCGATGTGGATGTGCTGCCTCCGCCCCCACCGACCTTCACCTTCCACGTCGATGACACCGTCGGATCCTACGATCCTGCAAATGGTGTCGGTGGTGCGGTGACGGCGATTCACATCACCGAAGATCCCGGCAACGCCGGTTTCCCCCACGCTGCGAGCGGCTTCTCGGTCGGGCTCGCCAACGATGCAAACCTTCTCAATCCGTTCGAAGTCCTCGAGGGCAGCAATGTCAGTTCCCTCACTCCCGACTTCTTCAGCGCATCGATTTACGACAACGCAGTCGCCATCGGAATCGTTTTCGATTTCTTTGGTGTCATCGAACTCCTCCTCGATTCCAGTAATGAACTCGCTGTGGTCAGTTACGAAACTACGGGCAGCCTGGCAGGCAACATGACCGGAGCCTCCTCGGTTCTCACCTTCGAGACGATCACCGCAGGTACCTTGCCGATCGAGAACCTGGTGGTAATCGGCACCGAGCCCCATACTCCCAACTTCGATCATGGGACCGTCGACCTGATCCCCGGGGGGAGCACTCCTCAGTTCGTCCGGGGCGATGTCAACGGTGACGGCTCAGTGAACCTCGCTGACGCCATCGCCGCGCTCCAGTTTCTGTTCTCGAATGGAAACATCCCTTGCGAGGATGCCGCCGACATCAATGACGACGGAACGGTCAACATCGCCGACGGGGTAAACGTGCTCAGTTACCTCTTCTCCGGCGGCCAGGAACCCGCCAGCCCCTTCCCGGGTTGCGGATCTGATCCGACTGCCGATAGCATCGAATGCGACTCCTTCCCCGTCTGCCTCTAGGGAGACGGGTGCTGGAGCCTGAAAGAAAATGGGGGGTGGAGGCCAATCGCCTCCACCCCCCGGCTTTTGGTGTCGGTTCCCTGATGCGACGTTTGCAGGTGATCCCCGCCCGGATGGCAGTTTCTTCACTCCCGGCCTGACTCGAACTCACCCTCGTCAGAGTTGCTTTTCGACCCAGCGTCCCCTGCGCACCACCCACCAGCAGAGAGCCCCGCGCAGCACCCAGTCGGCAACGGTCGCGTACCACACGCCGCTGACCCCCAGGCCGATGTCATGGGCGAGGTACCAGGCGAGGGGCACCCTCAGTCCCCAGGTGCCGATGGCGGTGATGACCATCGGTGCCATCGTCGAGCCGGCGCCTCTCAAGGTTCCGGTGAAGGACTCCGTCGCCAGCAGGAAGGGGACCTCGAAGGCACCAATCCTGACGCACAACGCGGCGAGGGCGAGAGTTTCAGGTGGCGCATCGAAGATTCTGACCAGTGGCTCCGCCGCGAAGAAAAAGAGGAGCGAAATGAACGCAACGAAACGCAGTCCGAGCCAGAATGTCCTGTAGGCGCTGCGCAACGCAAGAGAACGGTCACCGGCCCCGAGAAGTCGTCCTGCGATGGAGGCTGCCGCCACGGCAAAGCCATGGGCAGGCAAGAAGGCAGCAGACTGAAGGGCGATTGCAACCCGGTGAGCGGCCATCGCCATCTCATCCAGTTCGAAGATCGCCAGCTGATAGTAGAAGAAGCCACTATGAAATATCACGGCGCCAGCCAGAACCGGGAGGCTGACGCGGATCATCGGGGTCGCCTGCTCACGATCGAAGATGAGCCCTCCTCTGTCCCACAGCTTCAACCGCCGGCTCCAACCCAGGGCGAGCACTGCCAGTAGGAGGACTATTTCAACCAGCGGAGCCAGTCCGGTGGCAAGCCCGACTCCCTCCACCCCCATACGGGGCAGCCCCAGAAGTCCGAAGATCAGCAGCGCGTTGCCGATGATGTTGGCGATGTTGGCGAGGACTCCCCCCCAGAAGGGCCAGGCGCTCTCACCGGCTCCGCGCAACACCGCCTCGAGGGTCACCGCCACCGCTCTGAGGGGGAAAAAGACCAGGAACCACCACAGGTAGCCTCCTGCACCGGCGATCACATCCGCTGAGGCGCCTTCCCCCACTCGCACTGCAAGCCAGTCGATCAGAGGCCTGAAAGCGATCACGCCCACCATCGTCACCACAGTTCCGAGCAGGAGCGCGAGCAGGATGGCAGTTCTGGTCGCCGCCGCAGCCCCCTGACGACGACCCTCGCCGATCCTGCGGGCAACGACTGCAGTCGCTCCCACCGAGGTGACGGTGAAGATGGTGGTCAGTGACCAGCAGATGGGAGACACGAGGGCCAGCGCCGCAAGACCACCGTTCTCTCCAGGTTGAGAGGCGGAGATCATCTTGGTGTCGACGACGAACTGCAGGGTATGAAGAAGGAGTTGTATCGCTGCCGGGATCGCAAGTCTGAATATCTCGCGGTCGAGGCCGCCTGCCTGGAACGATCGGTTCAAGGACTGTCCGGCTCTTCGATGATCACCGGAACCATCGAATCAACACCCTTCAACCGAAGCCACACTGCAGTCGCTGATCTCATCGTCGAGACCTGACTGCAACAGTTCCAGGAGCAACTCGCGAGGAACATCCTGAATCTGGACCTGGCCGGGCGCCTGGGGGAGGACCATTCTCAACCTCCCCGCTCGTCCCTTCTTGTCCGCATCCATCGCCGTGATGAGTTCCCTCGCCGACTCCAGGGGCCACCCGAGGTGGAGTCCCCTGGCGACCAGGGGAGCCGCCAAATCCTTCACCAGCCGTCGGGGAGCGAGGTTCAGTTCGACCGCGACCAGAGCTGCGAAAACAAGGCCAATAGCCACCGCTTCGCCATGGCGTGGGGAGGGATCGACGACCGCCTCGATGGCATGGCCGAGGGTGTGTCCCAGATTGAGAAGTTCGCGGACACCGTTCTCGAATGGATCCTCCGATACGATCCGCAGCTTGACCCCTACGGCACGAACGAGCTGATCATCGCTCGGAAGGCGCGAGGGATCTTCACGGCAGAGTTCCTCGAAGAGGTCACGATCCCCGATGACCGAAGCCTTGAACATCTCGACCCAGCCACTCACCACCTCGACCCCATCGAGGGTCTCGAGAAAGGCCCTGTCGCAGAGAACTGCGACAGGAGGGTGGAAGGCGCCGACCCTGTTCTTGATCCCTGCCACGTTGATGGCGGTCTTGCCGCCGATATGAGCATCGACCATCGCCAGGAGGGTCGTCGGAACAGCGACCCAGCTGACCCCTCGGTGCCAGGTGGAGGCAGCAAAACCCGCTGCATCCCCGAGGCTTCCTCCGCCGGCGACGACCACCACGCTATCGCGGTCGAGCTGCGCCTCAGCGAAGAGCGCGAGCAGGTGCTGCCACCCCTCGAGAGTCTTGATCCCCTCCCCTCCATCGACGCTCTCTTCCTGGAAGCGGCCCAGACCGTGGAGAACTCCCCGCAACGGATCGAGGAGGCGATCCGGCAGGCGCGAATCGCGTAGCAGGAGGCTGGAGGTGGTC
>JYMV01019051.1_pt1 | contig 28772 bp, 24 predicted proteins | sample 338911 | NCBI WGS metagenome assembly JYMV01 (sample SAMN03354496, study PRJNA234377) | hydrothermal vent metagenome | biome: Deep sea; feature: Hydrothermal plumes at the Eastern Lau Spreading Center, Western Pacific Ocean; material: Seawater | place: Tonga | collected 2009 | depth 2000 m m
CATTGTTCGCACACCACCACGACATCGGCCTGAGCCAAACGAATGACGGCAGCTGTCTGTTCAAGCGGTTGACCCAGGTGAGTACCGCCGTTCAGTATATTGAAACTCATCAAACAAAATTGATCACCAGGTTTTTCTAACATACTTTAGTTCCTTTCATGATGGATCTTCCAGACGGGTTAGACGAGCCAATGTTAACGCTATCCCATTTTACTCCTACGATTTGGCACCAAAGTATGATAGATTTGAGGGTCGAATTGATCAAAATGGAGATATTGTGGCTACTTTTTATTTTCATCCTTGTAGAGGGCTCTGTGAAGATAAATCGGTTGTGTTCGATGGAAATATCAATAAGAAAAAGCTAAGTGGTATGTACAACGATATGCAGATTTATTTCTATTTAACATCAAAAAAATAAATTTTAGTAGTTATTTAATTAAACCTTAGAGACTCCCTCACACATCAAACGAACTTTGGGTTTTCAAGCGTACTGTGTAGGTACTGTTAAGACTTTCATTGTTTAGATAAGCAATCACTTTACTAGGCAAAACCAAAGCCTAGAGTATGCTTATATTCGTTTGAAATACATTAGAGTCCATTGAGCATAATCAACTATAAAATTATTAGTTCTAATGGGTTCGTTTCCCTACCTCACCCCTTTTTAATAACTAGTCAATCAGGGGAACTGAGGCAGATGTAAAATTATCATTTTCTAAATTTTAGCTTCTTGCGTGTCTTGATTTGGCTTAAGTGAGTATGTCGCTTTTGCTTCTCGATTACTAATATAGATTGTTGACATAAATATTATTAAACCTCCAATCAAAGTCCAAATACCAGGAATTTCAGAGAAAATCAGCCACCCAAAAACAGCAATAATTGGTAGATTTATAAAATCAATTGGTTGAAGGCTTGTAATATCTGCCATCGCATACGATTTTGTCCAGAATAAATGCGCAAGGGAACCTAAAATTGCAATTCCCCAAAGGTACAGCCAAGTTTCAAAACTTGGCCACTGCCAAACCGTAACAGCTGGAATAAAAGTAATTGGAATAAGAATTATTACCATCCACATAATAATTGCTTGAGGTGTTTCAGTTTGAGTTAGTTTTTTGACAGTTAAGGCATTAAATGAATGAGCTACTGCAGAAATAAAAGCAAGTGTCACTCCATATGAAATACTTACGATACCCGGCTGTACTATTATAAGCATCCCAATAAAACCAATAATAATTGCAGTTATTCTTCGTACTTTAATGACTTCACCTAAAAAAATAGTTGCACCAATTGTTATAAAGATTGGCTGGGTAAAGCTAATTGCAGTGGCTTGAGTTAGTGGGATGAGGGTTAAACAAGTAAAGCCAGCTATCATTCCAATAGCACCAAAAAAACCTCTCGCGAAATACAGTTTAGTATTGTTCATTTTTATTGCAGCCAAACCAGTGGACATCAATAGTGGCAGCATTACAAAAAAAGCTAGTAAGTTTCTAAAAAAAACAACTTCAAGAATATGCAGGTTTTCTGATGCTTTTCTAATAAAAACAATCATTACTGTAAAAAAGAATATAGACAACATATTTATAATGATTGCTTGAGATTGAATAGATTGCGATTGAAATAATCGCATTATCCAGAGGTCATTAAATAGTTTTCTTATCAATTTATTTTTATTCGTTAGCAAAAAAAAACGCCTCTTAAAATCGTGCGCGAGTCCACGACAACTTTAATTTAAACTATCAGTTAATAAGCGTAATAATAGTTTTGCAAATATACTCTTTTTAAAATATAAATAAGACTTAATTTGACCTACTATTAGTGCTAAATAAGGTCATTACTTTCAACCAAAATATTCATGGCGCGATTTAGTTTAGTTAGCTAATTTTTCCTCAACATTTCTCACGGTTGGTGGTTAAAACTAATCTTCATAATGCTGTGTGCTTATTAAAATCAGATTGGCAAAAAATGAACACTATGCTTTGGCAGCCTAGTTCTAAGGAAATAGATACTACGCAGGCATGGGAATTCATAGAAGATGTTAAGAAAAAGTTTAAGATGAGAACGTAAAGATATTACTTCACTAAGAACTTCTACAGCTCTATTAAATTGTATACTGGCCCGTGTATAGAGTATTAAGCTATGTCGACTGAACCTAATTTCACCAACACCATTGAAGAGTGGTCGAATTTTTTTATTCCCCTTACTGACGGCGTTCAGCTTGCAGCACGTGCGTGGCTACCCACCAATGCCATTGAACAACCAGTGCCAGCTATTTTAGAATATATTCCCTATCGAAAACGTGACGGTACAGCTATTCGCGATGAGCAAATGCACCCCTATTGGGCTGCTTTTGGTTATGCATGCGTGAGAGTAGATATGCGTGGTTGTGGTGAATCTGATGGCTTGTTACTTGATGAGTATTTGCAGCAAGAATTGGAAGATGCTGTTGAAGTAATTGGTTGGCTTGCACAGCAAGATTGGTGTAGCGGTAAGGTGGGTATGATGGGTAAATCTTGGGGAGGTTTCAACTCCTTGCAGGTGGCAGCTTTGAGACCAGCTGCACTAAAGGCTATAATCACAGTTTGTTCTACAGATGATCGATACGCTGACGATATTCATTATCGTGGTGGTGCTTTATTGACAGAAAATTTTAGCTGGGCTTCCACGATGTCATGCTATATGGCCAAGGCGCCCGATCCACTATTACTGCCGGAGACGTGGCGAGAGCATTGGCTTGAACGATTGCAGAACATGCCATTATTAGCAAGAAACTGGCTAGAACACACTTATAAAGATGCTTATTGGAAACATGGTTCTATTAATGAGAACTACTCCGCTCTTAAAGCTGCAGTTTATTGTGTTGGTGGCTGGGGTGATGCCTATTCGGTTGCAATCCCACGCATAATACAAGGCTTGCCTGGCCCGAAAAAAGCTCTGATTGGCCCCTGGGCTCACAAATACCCAAATTTTGCATCACCCAAGCCAGAGGTGGACTTTTTAGCCGAAGCCAAGCGATGGTGGGATTATTGGCTCAAAGATATCAATAACGGTATTATGGATGAAGCTGTTATTGCCGCTTATATTCAAGATGCTGTACCACCTCAAGCGACCTATGAACAGAGGCCTGGACTGTGGGTAGAGGGAAATCAATGGCCACTACAAAGTCAGACAATAGATTTTAATTTAAGCCCTAATGGACTGTTAACTGATGTCAAAACCAAGGGCGAAGTTTCTCTGCAGAGTCCCCTAACTACTGGTTCAGCAAGTGGTGAATATTGTGTGATTTGGTGTGGACCAGATTTTCCAACAGATCAACGTCAAGATGACGTTAATAGTCTGTGCTTTGATACAGAGCCACTTGAAAATCCTATATCTTTACTGGGTGCTAGTGAATTTAAGGTGGCTATCACAAGTGATCAAAATTGTGGTCAAATAATTGTCCGTCTGTGTGATGTGTCTCCAAGCGGTAGCAGTAAAAGGATTAGTTATGGTGTTCTCAATCTCGCTATGCGAAATGGTTTAGATTGTCCGAAGTTGGTGGTGGCTGGCGAGGCAATAAATGTATCTATCAAATTGGATGACACAGGGTATCAAATACCAGCTGGACACAGACTGCGATTAGCAGTGTCAAACGCTTATTTCCCCTTGCTTTGGCCTGCACCAAAAAAGGTAAAGTTAACTTTAGATTTGGCATCTGCTTGTTTAACTATACCTTGTCATGATCGAAGTGCATCTTTAGTTCGAGATTTAGGTCAGGGCTACGTTTGTCCAGTTAATAAAACCAAAAAAATAAGGCCAGAAAAGCATGACCGTTTGATACAAACAGATGCAACAGATGGTCGTGTAACTACGCTAATTAATGACGATTTTGGTGAGTTTACCTTTCTAGAACACAATCTAACTGTGGGTGAATCCTGTAATGAGAGACACAGTATATTGCCTGATGATCCTCACTCTGCTAGTAGTGAATGTCGCTGGCATTCCCATCAATCGCGACCTGGCTGGGATATTAATATTTATACTCAGCTAAAGGTAACTTGTGATGCCGAGTATTTCTACTTAAACAGTAACATAAAGGCTCTAGAAAATGGCGTTCAAATTCATCAACATAAATGGAAAGAAAAGGTATCTAGAGGTTTTTCTTGAGTCAATTAAATTTTCAAATACTGAAAAATTTGGAGCGTTAAGACAATGGGCTAAAACTGATGGCGTATAAACAATTTTATTTGAAAGTGATCCTGGCCTGTTGAATTTTACCGAGTTTAATATTGGCTTTCTCTAAGTAATACTTCTTTCGAGTGTTGGCATGCATATACATGTCCTGAAGTCGTGGTTTGTAGCGGAGGTCTTGAGGCTACACAAACGTCCTCAATAGATATAGGGCAACGTTCAGCAAAGGGGCAGCCTTGTTCAGTAATTTTTACCTCGCGAGCAATACCTGCTTTAGCTTCTCGAGTGGAAAGGGTTTCTTCTAGCCATCCTTGACGCATTTCTGGAACTGATGAAAGTAAAAGTCGAGTATAAGGATGAAATGGTGGTTGAAAAACGGCTGACTTAGAACCTTGTTCGGCCACCCGTCCGGCATATAGAACAACAACTTGGTCGGCAATATTGGCTACGGTATCAAGGTCATGGCTGATGAATAGATAGGTCACTCCAAGCTTATTTTGAAGTCGTTGTAGCAAGTTGAGGATGGCCTTGGCAACAATGGAATCAAGGGCAGAAGTTACTTCATCACAAATAATAAGTTCAGGTTCGGCAGCCAGTGCACGAGCGATACAGATACGTTGTTTTTCGCCACCTGATAGTTCACTTGGTAGTCGGTCTATGTAGCTTTGGGGAAGTTCAATTTGTTGAAGCAACTCATTAATGCGTTGTTCTTTCTCCTTACCTTTTAAACCGAGATAAAAACTCAAAGGGCGACCAATAATATCCCGTACCCGTTGACGTGGATTAAGTGCAATATCTGGCAGTTGGGAAATCATTTGAACTTTCTGTAGTTGTTGTTTTTCCCTATGATTCAACTTATCTGGGAGTGGCTCTCCTCGAAAGTGGATACCACCGAAACGTGCTGGAAGCAGCCCGGTAACAACTCTTGCCAACGTACTTTTTCCGCTACCAGATTCTCCGACCACAGCCACAGTGCGTCCTTTTTCGACCAAAATCGATACATCTTGCAAAATATCGGGTCCTTTACCGTATCCTGCTGTAACAGATTCAATGCTTAGCAGTGTTTTTGGATTCGGAATTTGTGCAGTAATTTTTTCATTTCGACTGCGAGCATCTAATAAATTTTGAGTATATTCTTGTTTGGGACTTTTAAGAATCTGACCGGTACTGTTCACTTCAATCAGATTTCCATGACGCAACACCATCAAATGGTCTGCCATTTGAGCGACCACGGCAAGGTCATGAGTGACATAAATGGCGGCGACGTTTCTGTCAATCACAATTTCTTTAATTGTTTTTAAGACTTCAATCTGAGTGGTTACATCTAATGCAGTAGTTGGTTCATCAAAGATAATCAAGTCCGGCTCACAGGACATTGCCATGGCAACCATCATCCGTTGAAGCTGGCCTCCAGAGACTTGATGTGGCCAACGCTCTCCAATATTTTCAGGATCGGGAAGATCAAGACTTCGATAAAGCGCGCGGCCTTTTTCTTTTGCCTTGCTAAGGTTTAGTATTTTGTGAGCGACCGGCACTTCTGCAAATTGTTCCAGCAAACGATGTGCAGGATTAAAAGCAGCAGCAGCGCTTTGGGCAACATAAGAAATTCGAGTGCCTCTGAGTTTGCGTTTTTCCTCTTCGGACGCAGTTCGCAATTCAATGCCATCAAAAATAATGTCGCCTTCAGTAATGCGGCAACCGTCTTGGGCATAACCCATTGCCGCTAAGCCAATGGTTGATTTTCCTGCGCCAGACTCACCAATTAAACCTATAATTTCGCCTCGTTTCAGTTGTAAATCAATGCCACAAACGATTTCCTGCCAACCATTCTCCGACAGGCCTTCAATACGCAGGCCCTTCATTTGTAGTAACGGCTCAGACTCGCTACCCGAATTATCTTTCATATCAACTAACATCTTTCAGTCCGCTTGATCTGTGTAACATCCAATCCACCACAAAATTGACTGCTACCGTCAACAGCGCAATAGCACCAGCAGGAATCAGAGGTGTAACATCACCATAAGAAATCAGTGTGGAGCTATCGCGCACCATGGATCCCCAGTCTGCCGTAGGCGGTTGGATGCCAAGGCCGAGAAAACTGAGTGCTGAGATAAAAAGAAAAACAAAGCAAAAACGCAGGCCAAATTCAGCCAGCAAGGGGGCGGTGATGTTCGGTAAAATTTCTTTGCGAATAACCCAACCCAGTTTTTCACCTCTGAGTCGTGCAACTTCCACATAATCCATCACAGCGACATTCATTGCGGTGGCGCGAGCTATTCGGAAAACACGGGTGGCATCGAGAACAACAATAGTGGCAATCAAATAAGGCATTGAGGTGCCAAAGATAGAGAGTATCAACAGGGCGAAGATTAGTGAAGGAATTGCCATAAAGACATCCACGATACGACTAAGAATTTGATCCACCCAGCCACCAAGAGCAGCAGCGATCATACCAAGTATGCCGCCAAGTAAAAACGCTAAAACGGTGATTGTAAGAGTCAGCCCAAGGGTATTACGGGCGCCATAAATGAGTCGCGAAAGCATGTCTCTGCCCAAGTTGTCGGTACCAAGAGGATAGTCGCTAGACCACAATTCATAGGCTCTTCCAAGAATCTCCCGCTCTCCGTACGGCGCGATGAGCGGTGCAAAAATAGCCACCACGAGATAAGTGAAAATGACAATCATGCCAAATTTTGCACTGAGTGGCGCCGATGATAGTGTTTTGAACATGTTATTCATCAGCGCGGGTATAGTAGACGAGGGTTGGTGATGATAGAAACGATGTCGGCAAATAAGTTTAGTAAGATGTATACCGAAGCAAAAATCATTGAACAGGCTTGTACAACAGGAACATCTCGTTTGGATACGCTATCCACCAATAATTGACCGAGCCCCGGGTAAACAAAAACCACTTCTACAATGACCACGCCTACAACAAGGTAAGCTAAATTTAGTGCAATGACATTGACAATTGGCGCTAAGGCATTTGGAAGGGCGTGGCGCATAATGATTCTCATTGGTTTAATCCCTTTGAGTCGTGCCATTTCAATGTAAGGGCTGGCCAATAAATTAATAATGGAGGCCCGTGTCATCCTCATCATGTGGGCAACGCATACGAGAGTTAATGTCGCTGCTGGCAGTAATGTTCGGTAGAGTCTATCACCCAGTGACAATTCTGAGCTGATATTTGAAATGCCAGGAAACCATCCTAGATTGATGGCAAAAAACAGAATCAGAACGTAAGCGATAAAGAATTCAGGAAATGAGATAGATGTTATGGTAACCGTATTAATGGTACGGTCAAAAAGTGAGTTACGATAAAGAGCGGCGAGAATTCCAAGGGTTAATGCTAGAGGTATAGCAATCAATGCCGCAAACCCGCCAAGAAAGAGCGTATTCGAAAGACGTATGCCAATCAGTTCTGAAATTTGGCGCTTGTTTGACAGCGAGACGCCCATATCACCTGTTGCCATTCCCCCCAGCCAATCTAGGTAACGCAAATAAGGGGGTTTGTCGAGTCCCAATTCTAGGCGAAAGACCCTCACCGTTTCCGGTGTTGCGCCCTGTCCAAGAATTGCTTGTGCCAAGTCCCCAGGCAACAGCTCTACGCCAAAGGTAATTATTAGTGAAATAGCAAACAGCGTAAGTAAGCCCAGCGCAAGGCGCTGGGCTATAATTTTAAGTATATATTGCAAGGCTCACTTGCCTTAGTCAATACTACTTAAAAGGCAAACCACCAACGTTCAAAGAATTTGTTACCATCCATATCCCAGTTTCCAGCCAAGGCGCCATGGCTAACCTTATCAACTGAAGCAAAGACATAGTTGGCAAACATAGGCACAACAACACCACCTTCGTCACTGACTATTTGCTGCATCTCGTAGTAAATTGAACGACGTGTGTCTTGATTGGTTTCAGCACGTCCAAGAAGTAACAACTCATCGAAACGGTCGTGCTGCCAGAAAGTGTCGTTCCAAGACGCGCCACCCATATAGGCGGTACTAAACATCCAGTCTTCCGTAGGTCGTCCACCCCAGTAGCAAGCGCCCCAAGGTTTGTTCATCCATACATTAGACCAATAACCATCATTCGGCTCGCGAATCACCTCAATCTCGATGCCAGCTGCTGCTGCATGTTCTTGATAAAGAACAGCAGCATCAACCGCGCCAGGGAAGGCCGCGTCTGCAGCTGAAAGCTGCACTTTAACACCACCGGCTTTCTTGGCATAAAAGCGTGCCTTGTCCAGATCGTATTGACGCTGTGGTAAGGTTGCTGCATGAAACGGATTGCTGGGTGCAATCGGATGATCGTTACCAATCGTGCCGTGTCCGTACAGAACTTTCTCCACCAGCTCTTCACGCTTGAGTGCGTACTTAAGCGCAAGACGAACGTTATTATCGTCAAATGGCGCTGTATCAGTCCGCATTGGGAAGGTGTAGTGCTTGGTTCCAGTGGTTTCTTCCACATTGATGCCACTTTTACGAGCGAGCAAGTGTGCGGTTTTTAAATCCACTCGGTCAATGGTATCCACTTCTACAGTGGCTAAGGCGTTTGTACGAGCTGTAGGGTCAACAATTGAAAGCATTTCAAACTCGTCAAACCAAGCTCTGTCAGACTTAAAGTAATTGGCATTACGCTTGCCTAGAAAACGAACTCCCGGTTCAAACTCTGACAGAGTATAGGGCCCCGTGCCTACGCCATCGGTAGGATCAATTTTTCCGTCTTTAGAAGGTTTTATGGCAACATGATAATCAGAAGCGACAAACATAAAGTCAGCATTACCACCGGATAATTCAAAGATCACTCGGTTATTGCCATCCTTGCGCATACTGGTGACTTGCTCTAGTAACGATTTAGCCGGTGATTTTGTTTCACCCATATGGTGTTGAAAAGAAGCAATGACATCGTCAGCATCTAGTGTTTTACCGTTGGAAAATTCAACTCCTTGACGTAGATTCACTACCCACGTTTGTGCGCCATTTGTGGCTTCCCAGCTCTCCGCTAATTCTGGCACCATAGCGCCAGTGGAGTCCACTTCACCGAGATGGTTTTGAATGGAATAGTTGACGTTTGACATAAAGCCATTCTCATAGGTTGCAGGATCCAGAGAATCCGTGGTAGAGCCATGAGCAATGCCAGCACGTAGACGTCCACCGCGATGAGGTGTGGCGGCGAAAGCGCTTCCCGACATTGTTAGTAAAGAGCCTGCCGTTGTGCCGGCAATTCCAAGAGCTGCTGAGCCTCTGATAAAATCACGGCGAGAGACTTGACGACCAAGAATTAACGGCTTATTGTTAATCTGTGTTTTTTTCATATTGATTCTCCTTTTTTTTAAAGATTAGCAAAGATATCGAAATGATATCTATAATGCCAATTGAAAAACTACATACAGAAAGGCTAAATAAAAATATTCAGTCTTGGGATTAATTGTAACACTCAGAAGTCAAACCATTAGGTTATTTAAATATATTTCATGAACAGATTCAATAATTAAACTTTAGAATATAAGAATGATTAATCACAATAAATCGTCGTTATTTAAAAACTTAAGCAAAAAATGACTAGTTATAATGATGTTTTTTAAAATCAGATTGACAATAAAATGAACACTATGCTTTGGCAGCCTAGTTCTATGGAAATTGATGATACTCAGGCTTGCGATTTTATGCAGGAAGTTAATAAACAATTCCAGACAAAGCTAGGAGACTTCGAAGACTTATACCAATGGTCATGTAATTACCCCGAACTATTTTGGTCTTCATTCTGGGATTATGCATCAATCATTGCTGAAAAAAAATCCAATCAGATATTGAAAAATAGAGAGGATTTTTTAAATTCTGAGTGGTTCCCTCAAGCTAAGCTCAATTTTGCAAATAATTTGTTAAGTGATAGAAGCAATAACCCTGCCATTGTTTTTTGGGCGGAAGACAAGCGAAAGACTTATTTAAGTCATTTAGATTTATACAAACAGGTCGCCAGATTATCATTCTGGTTAAAGCAAAATGGCGTAAAGAAAGGTGACAGAGTTGCTGGTTTTTTGCCGAACATGCCAGAAACAGTTATATCGATGCTTGCTACTGCAAGTTTAGGAGCTGTGTGGACTTCATGTTCACCAGATTTTGGAGTGCAAGGCGTACTGGATAGGTTTGGTCAGGTTGAGCCCAAGGTTTTTATTTGTGTTGATGGATATTACTACAACGGCAAAGAGTTTAGTTGTCTAGAAAAAAATGAAAAAATTGTCTCTCAGCTGCCAAGTGTTGAACATATCCTATTGGTGCGATTTGTTACTGATAGCCCTTATTTTCAAGATTTAACCCAGTTATTTTTCTTCGATGAAATCGTCAACGAATCTACAAATCCAGATCTAGAATTTGAATCTGTGGCGTTCAATGACCCTCTCTATATTTTGTTTTCATCCGGTACAACAGGCGTTCCAAAGTGTATTGTTCATGGTGTCGGAGGAACATTAATTCAGCATAAAAAAGAGCACATGTTGCACTGTGATATTAAAGATGGTGACAGAGTGTTCTTTTTTTCGACCTGTGGCTGGATGATGTGGAATTGGCTTGTAAGTAGTTTGGCTTCTGGGGCTACTTTGATGCTTTATGATGGCTCTCCATTTATAAATAATAATGACAATATCCTATTTGATTTTGCTGAACAAGAAAAATTTAATTTCATGGGTGTTTCGGCAAAATATTTGGACACAGCTAGAAAGAAAGAATTATGTCCTAGAGAAACTCATAATTTGGAATCTTTGAAGATGATTTTATCGACGGGCTCAGCGTTAAGCTTAGATTGTTTTGATTATGTATATCAAAAAGTAAAGTCCGAAGTTTGTTTATCTTCTATTTCTGGTGGTACTGATATTGTTTCGTGTTTTGTTTTGGGTTCCCCAATGCTCCCAGTCTATCGTGGTGAGCTCCAAACACGCGGGCTTGGTTTGTCAGTTGAAGTATGGGACGAAAAAGGAGAGTCAGTGATTGATCAAAAGGGAGAGCTAGTCTGTATCAAAACTTTTCCGTCCAAACCAACTGGTTTTTGGAATGATGATGACAGGAAAAAATATCGTCAGTCGTATTTCGATCGTTATCCTAATGTATGGTGCCATGGTGATTTTGTAAGCCTAAACTTGAATGGCGGAATGGTTTTTTATGGTCGTTCTGATACGACACTTAACCGGGCAGGCGTCAGAATTGGAACGGCAGAGATTTATAGACAAGTTGAAAAACTGGAAGAGGTTATAGAATCGGTTGTTGTTGAGCAAAACCGGCAAGATGATATGCGAATAATTTTGTTTGTTAAATTAAGAGATAGTCTGCAATTAGATGATCAATTAAAGGGAAGAATTTGTACTCAAATACGAAGTAATACTTCCCCTCGACATGTGCCAGATGTAATTATTCAGGTGTCTGATATTCCAAGAACTAAGAGTGGAAAAATTGTTGAGCTAGCTGTTCAGAAGGCAATTCATAACTTGCCGATAGATAATAAAACAGCTCTAGAAAACCCTGAAGTCCTGCAGGAATATTATCAGCTTTGTTCTGGTCCAAATAGCCTACTTTAGCAAGGCATATTTAACAGCGTAAAGTATTTCATGTCTCCTTGAGTATTCTGCTCATCATGGAATGCTTGCGATCATGACTTCTCTAAATATCTCCTATTTAGTGTTTAGAGAAGTTGTTACTTTTTAAATATTGCACTTCATTTTTTCAGAAAATCGACAATCTCACGATTAACGATATCAGCATGAGAGTACGGGATAGAATGCCCCCCACCGTCTATTTTGAAGAATTGAATATCGGGAATTAGTGGCAATATTTTCTCGGACCCTGCAAAAGGAGTATCACTATCCTCAGTCCCCCAGATTAGAAGTTTAGGGAAAGTGGTTGTTCCTAGTCGTTGATATTCGGCCTGCAAGTTTTCCATGGGAAAATTTCTTAAGGATGATAAAAAGGCACGCTCAACACCCGCGTATTCGAATTGTTTTTCAAAGCTTTCTGCCATTATTCTTGGTGCCACTCCCTTCTCTACCTCAGAGTAAAAACGATCAATCATTTTTTTCTTCACCACCATAGTCATCAACCACTCGCCCAAAACAGGAATCAATAAAAGTTTATTGACCCCCCTCTGTTTAGGCATAAAACCGACTGGCGCCATTAAAACTAAGCGTTTTACCCGTTCTGGATGGTTCGCAGCGAAGACAGTCGAAATTCCACCACCCATTGAATAGCCAATTAGGTTCACCGCTGTCTTTATTCCAAGCGCACCAAGTAGTTCAATCAATTCGTCATCATACAACTGTTTTCCGTATTTGATATTGGGCCTGTCAGAAAATCCATAACCAAAATGATCATAAGTCAATACTCGAAACCCAGCCTCCACTAGAGCCCCAACATTCTGCATAAATACAACACGAGGCGTTGAAAGGCCATGCACCATCACAACGATTTCTCTTTCCACTGGCCCGCTCCATCTATAACTGATCGACCCGTTTTTGAGCTGCACGAAGTCCTTGTTTAAATCAGTTCTAATATTGTCATTCATCTCATTCAAGCCGCGGTTTAAAACAGATAACTATTTTTTATGATCAGCACTATGCCAATCATTATTGTCGTGAATATTTTAACAATTTTTTCATTTTGATTTCCCGCCCCTATCATCATATCTAAACAAGTCGTTGTCGCTAATGATGGAAATGTAACCATTTTCTATTTTATCAATGAATTCTAGCATTTCGCAGAGCCCTTTACCCCTATCGTGGTCACAAGTGCTTGTTTTATACCAGTTTTCTCCGGAATTAAATCAGACTTTCAGATGAGGATGTGGGAGGCTCATTACATACGCCAAGCTTAAAGAGCTTTAATGATGTCGTATAACTAATTGTTGTCAAAGGTTATAATATTATATTGTTCAAATAAGGGGTTATATTTTGGCTAAACTTTATTTTTACTATTCTTCAATGAATGCGGGTAAATCTACATCTTTGCTTCAATCTGCATACAATTATCAAGAACTAGGTATGAACACTTTTTTATTAACTGCAGAAATTGATGACCGATACAGTGTAGGAAAAGTAACTTCACGAATTGGTTTAGAGGCAGGAGCACATTTATTTAATCAAGACAACAACCTTTTTGAACTGGTTTCAGAGCGGAATGAAAACAAGACAATTGATTGTGTGTTGATTGATGAAAGCCATTTTCTAAGCAAAGAACAAGTAAAGCAACTAGGACAAGTGGTTGATAAGTTAGATATACCTGTTTTATGTTACGGAATTCGGACAGACTTTAGGGGTGAGCTTTTCCCTGGCAGTCAGTATTTGTTAGCATGGGCTGACAACCTTAATGAACTTAAAACCGTGTGCCACTGTGGACGTAAGGCAACCATGGTAGTGCGCCTCGACACTGATGGCAAAGTTGTTAGTGATGGAGACCAGGTTGTGATAGGTGGCAATGACCAATATCAGTCAATGTGTAGACGTCATTTTTCCGAACTTATCTGGTCCCAATAAAAGAAAATCTAAAAAAATGAAAACTAAAACCCGCATACTATCTATCGACGGGGGAGGTATTAAAGGCATTGTTCCTGCGGTTGTCTTAACCCATCTAGAAAAATACCTTAAGCAACTCAGTAATAATCCCAATGCAAGAATTATTGATTATTTTGATTTATTTTCAGGAGCTAGTACTGGTGCCATAATCATTGCTGGCTTACTTACGCCTGACAATCATGACCGTCCAAAATATACTGCTGAAGAAATTATCGACCTTTACATTGAAAATGGTCATGTTATTTTTAATGCTTCTGTACTGCAGGAAATAAAATCAGTTTCTGGGTTGGTGAATGTTAAATATGATCCAAAAGGGATAGAGTCTGTCTTTGAAGAGTACTTTGGTAACACTCAGTTAAAAGATCTACTAAAACCAACACTTATCCCAGTATACGAACTATCAAGAGGGCAGAATTATTTTTTTCGCCAGCAAAAAGCACAAACAAGTTCACGGCATAATTATTATCTAAAGGATTTGCTTAGAAGCGCAACCTCCGCGATTACTTACTTTCCGCCTTCTCAAATTTCTACAGTTAATAATAAAGCGCATCGTTGTTTTATAGATGGAGGCGTTTTTGCAAATAACCCAGCTCTTTCTGCCTACGCAGAGTTTCGCTATCACAATCCAGAACTACATGCAAAAGACACTATGATGCTTTCACTTGGAACTGGAAGGCAAAGTACACATCTTGATTGTGAAATAACCTCAAGTTGGGGTGCTGCAGAGTGGCTTTACCAGGGAGGTTTCATGACATCTAATGCAATATCTTCTGTTTCTGATTATCAGCTCAATGCAGTTTATGATAGTGCATCAAATTATCTTCGACTAGATGCTTTATTTGACGAAAGCCATTCTAGCAGCATGGATAACACTAAGAAAGATTATCTAGACTATCTCGTTTCTTTGGGAGAGAGTATAGCGAATGAAAGGCAATCTGATATAGAGACTTTTGCACAAAAACTAGTTGAAAACTCGGACAAAATATCATGAATGAAACACTAATTCTTTTGTTACTTGTGGGTGCATTTTCTGGTTTCGTTGCTGGCCTTTTGGGAGTAGGCGGTGGCTTGATTATGGTCCCTGCATTGCTGTATCTATTAGCACCAACTATCAATCAATCGGCTTTAATGCACACTGCAATTGGTACCGCTTTAGCAGCGATTGTTTTTACCTCGCTTTCAAGCGTATATGCGCACCATAAACACGGAGCGATACTTTGGCAAAACTTTTTTAAACTCACGCCAACTGTGCTTTTAGGCGCATATAGCGGGGCGATAGTTGCGAAATATATGAGTTTTGATTTTTTAAGAATATTTTTTGCTTTCTTTGAAATTAGTGTTGCTCTAATTATGTGGTTTAGTGTCAGTGCTTCGGGTCACGTAGACAACCTTGCTCGCTGGGTATGGTTAATTGTTGGCTATATTATTGGCCTAGTTTCTGCTATTGTGGGTATAGGTGGTGGCACGATGACAACACCTTTTTTGGTTTATAACAATGTTGAAATAAAAAAAGCAATTGCGACTTCAGCAGCTGTCGGAATGCCTATTGCTATTGCTGGTAGTATTGGTTTTATTGTTGTTGGATTGAGTGTAGAAGATGCTACTGGTGGTATCGGTTTTGTTCACTTAGAAGCACTTGCAAGTATTGTTGTAGCAAGTATCTTGTTTGCACCATTAGGAGCCAAGGTAACGCATATCGTAGATAGTAAAAAACTCAAGAAAGGTTTTTCAGTGTTTCTAGGTTTTTTGGGTGTGATGGTACTTTTGTTTAAGTAGATTGTAGAGATATAGATTTTACTTTTTTTCCGAAAAATTTAAGGCAACGGAATTAATGCAGTAACGCTTTCCAGTTGGCTGAGGACCATCAGGAAAAACATGACCTAAATGTGCATCACAAGATGAACACCTAACTTCTATTCTGATGTAGCCCAAAGAGTCATCTTCAATTTGTCGAATACAGTCGCTCTTAGCGAACTCGTAAAAACTTGGCCAACCACTTCCTGAATCAAACTTTGTGTTTGATTCAAACAATAGAGCATCGCAACAAACGCAGTGATAATGACCTGTTTCGGAGTGGTTATAGTATTCACCGGTAAATGGTGGCTCAGTGCCACATTCTTGGGTGATATGATATGCTTCAGGTGATAACTTTTTCTTAATGTCCATTCGTGTATTATAAGAGAACTATAGAGGTTTCTTCAATATCTACGATCAATAATTATGGAAACATATTTGGTAGGTGGTGCTGTTCGTGATGAACTATTAGGTATATCTAATAACAAATCTGTAAAGGATTATGTTGTCGTGGGCTCCTCACCTCAAGAAATGAAATCTCTCGGATATCGTCAAGTGGGAAAAAATTTCCCTGTTTTTATTGATCCAGATTCCAGCGATGAGTATGCCTTAGCTAGAATCGAAAGCAAAGTCGGTATTGGCTATTCTGGGTTTGAATTCGATACATCAAAAAGTGTAACCCTTGAACAGGACCTGTATCGTCGTGATTTAACTATTAATGCTATTGCTAGAAACCTAGAAGGTGAATTGATTGATCCTTATGGTGGATTAGATGACATTAAAACAAAAACTATTCGACATGTTTCTGATGCATTTTCAGAAGATCCGGTCAGATTATTGCGGGTAGCAAGATTTGCCTCTCGTTTTGACAAACTAGGTTTTAATATTGCCCCTGAAACTCGGAAATTAATGAAGCAAATGGTAATCTCAGGAGAAGTGGATGCGCTTGTACCAGAAAGAGTTTTTAAGGAGCTTTCTCTGGCACTTTGCTCAGATAAACCTTCTATATTTTTTGATGTTTTGATTGAATCTGGTGCTTATCATCGTCTTTTTCCTATGTTAACTTCAACTGGGAGTCATATTTCTCAACTAGTTGATGCATCAGTAGAGGATCTTGATGTTAAGTTTGCACTCTGGCTCCATGAACAGAAGCTTGAAGATATTAGTGTATTGTGTACCCATCTTAAGTGTCCTAAAGATTATCAACAAATAGCTGAACTTGTTGCTGAGTGGCATTTTTTTTCCAAACATTTGCTCTCACATTCTGCAGAAGAAGTACTGAGTTTTTATCTGAAAACTGATAGTTTGCGTCGTCAGAGGCGTTTTGAAAAGATACTTATTGCTTTTAAAGAGTTGGGTATAGATATTAAGCCTATTTCGGAAATTTTAGTGGCATTAAAAACAATTAATGTTTCGAAGCTAGACAAGGCTCTAATTGTCGAGCAAATAGCTCAAAAAAGGCTATCAGTGATTGGGAGATTTCTCAACCCGACAAAGTAAATCATAATCACAGAATTCACAGGCATTTTTTGCTGGAAGAACTTTTGCGATGCCATTTTGAAAATCATCGCTTGCAGAATTCAAGGCTGAATGCCACTCCATTAATTGTATATCCCATTCTGGCATCTTGGATTTTGTTTGTGGTTTTAACGGCAAAGCGGACTTGTTTTTAGTGATCGCTTTGAATTGGCAGTCACTCGGATTTATTGCTGCAAATGCAACCCCATCTACAGTATTTGATATCGCATAAATTGGCAGTTGGGCCTGTTCGATAGGGTTACCAATCATTTTGCTGACTGTAATCGCGCCGCTCTTGTAATCAATAATAAGTTTCTCATTATTCTCAAGACGATCCATTCGGTCTAGCCTTGTGGTAAAGGTTAAGCCGTTAATGTCAACTTCTGAAGTTGATTCTGTTTTTATCACTTCAAAATCACCTCTTTGCTTTTCAAGCTCAAGGTATTGCTTAATGAGTTTGACTAATCTAGTCTTTTCAAGTAATTTAAAATTCGATTTAGGTATTTTAAGAATTGCAAGATCAATGTGTTTTTCAATCAAATCATTGAGAGCTAAATCTGGGAGTTCTAACAACTCTTTTCCTGTTTGGATTTCCCCAAAAAAAGTTTCCAAAACTTTGTGAATTAATTTGCCTTGTTGCTGCCGATTAATCCCAATATGTGGAGTATCAAAATCGTCTATACAAAGACGTCCAACAAAACCTTTAAAAGCACAACTCATTTGATTTTGAAGTGTTTTTATCCCTTGTTTGATGGTGTAATCATCAATATTGGGGGCTTTATGATCATCAATATGGTTTAATTTCCGAGTCATGACAGCTTTTAAAATTTTTGGTTGGAACTCTTCAAAATGCAAATATGGTGAAGGCAGCTGTTCACGATTCTTTGTTGATTTAGCATAGCTAAAAGTAATATTGTTGCTTAAATTCTTTAAAGCTTGCAAAGTAACTTTAGTATTTTTATCAATTTCATCAAAACTTGAATTAGGAAGTTTGTAATCCCTACAGACTTGAGCAGGAATGAAGAGAGGAGTTTTAATCGCTCCTGGGAGAAAATCGCTTGTCATATTGGATATCCAGGCAGCATCAAAAAATAATCCCTCAGCCTCAAGTGCACCTAAGATATGAATATTGGCATTACCACCTTTTGCTTGAAAAACAACTGAATTCAAATGTGTTTGTAAAGTTTTTACGGCATCAATGAAACCGATCTTTTTATGAAAATCAGACAGCTTATTGAGAATTAGACTTTCATTTTGATATTTTTCAAATAATTGATATTCACTACTTGTCAAGCTTCTATCAGTTGCAAAAGCCCAAGTTGTAAGAAGTTTGTTAATGACTATTAACCAATCCTCTAATGGTAATTTAGTTTGAAATTTCAGTTGTCTGAGTTCGATAATAGTTTGAGATAACTGCGGACAGTCTTTTATCAACAAAAGAATTTTATTGGTTGAGCTTTTTTCTCTACCAAGTGCCAAGATTCGATTAACTGATAAGGCACGATTGTTGGATTCTTTATGAGCTCCTTGAATAAAGGGAGAGGTTATTACTTTTATGAATGTTTTGTGATCAATACTGTCATCAATAATTTGTTTTGAGAGTTTGATAATGTTGAGAAGATTCTGAATGAGCGGGTATTGGTATAGTGATATACCTAAAGAAATATTATATGGCTTGCGATAAGTTTCTATTAAACTTGAGGCGAATACCTGGTCAAAAATATTCTTTATCATGTTTTGTAATTCACCCAGATTAGGAATGACAATTCCAATTTGATAATCAGGATTTTGTGTGCTAGTTTCTTTAGCCCAATGGGCAATTGCTTGTAATTCAAACTCATGATCGATAAATGACAATGCTTGAATTGTATTATCGGGGGAGATTGGTTTAATTAATTCACAGCCTAGGATTTGAAAGAGTTTTCTTTGTTCGGGCGTGGGTTTTTTAAAACCGAAAGCGTAATATTTTCCCTTTTTTTCGTATTTCTCGAGAGTTTGATAAACTATTGTGAATAAATCGGTCGAATCAATACAGCCCCTAGCTAATTTTATTTTTTCAAGTTTATAGATCCATTCAACTAATTGAGTACAAGGGCTAGAGGAAAAACTTGACATAGTTGATATATCAATAAAATGTGTCTTGCAGAGATGGTAGCATTTAATTAATTCATCAATTACAGCTTCAGAATGGTTGACTGAGTCCTGTTGAATAATCTCTTTAAAGAAAAATCTGAGTTCCATTTGAGAGAGTAGACGGATCGATCTTTTAGGGTTATTTTGTTGCCAGTAGTTCTGGAGCCAAGAAGTGTATGAAAAAATGTTTGGCATTTTGAGTGGGCCATGCTGTTCTGATAATGATTGCTTAATGGCCAATACTTGGCGATTATTTGCCACAATAATTGTGTCATCAGATTGAATCAAAGAAAGATCTAAGTTAACTTTCATTCGGAAACTCGAACACCTTGTCGAGATATTGACAAAGCTCTGAAATACCTACTTTTTTGAGGGAAGAGAAAAGCTGTACATTGACATTTGGCAAGTCTTCTACGGACTTAATGACTCTAAGCTTTGTTGAACTAGCAGCGCCCTTTTTTAGTTTATCTGATTTGGTTAAGAGGATGTTTGTGGGTACATCGTTGTTAACACACCACTGCAACATCATTTCATCAAATGGTTTTAAGGGGTGACGGCAATCCATCACTAAAATCGCTGCCATTAAGCAGTTTCGATTGTCAAAATATTTACTCATATCTAGGTGCCATCTTTGTTTAACTGTATCTGGCACTTTGGCATAACCATAGCCTGGCAAGTCAACGAGGCGTCGTTGTTCGTCAAGTTCAAAAAAAACTAAATGTTGTGTGCGTCCAGGAGTTCGACTGACTTTTGCTAATTTTTTTTGTTCGGTCAGGGCATTTATTGCACTGGACTTTCCTGCATTAGAACGACCTGCAAATACAACCTCATATCCATTGTCTTCGGGGCATCCCTTTAATGATGGGCAAGATAGTAGAAATTTTGCCTGACGGTAAGAATTATGCATAGCTTGAGTCATGTCTTAGAGACAAAGACATTATATAAGTTTCATTCTTGGGTGAATCACAGGAATGAAATATTCTTTTTAACTTTTCAATACTTTTTTCGAAAAGAATAAATTTCGTTTTATGTATAATTTACAACGGAAATTGTACAGCATTAGCTATATTGACAAGTAACATATTCTTTACTAGGTTGAGCTATTGTCGTATTGTGACTTGGCCAAGAGATTTTTTTGGTGACTTATGGATAATGATGTATACCTTCATCGAGAATATAAAAAGTTTTCTTCAAATGATGATTTAAGTAAACCTTTGTCGCTTTATCAGGTGGAAGTTCATTCTGATTGGATTGACTACAATGGTCATATGAGTGAGTCTTTCTATCTCTATGCATTTGGAGATGCCTCTGATGCACTTTTTCGCTATATTGGCATCGATGAGGATTATCGATCTGCAGGTCAATCTTTCTATACAGTTGAAACACACATAAATTATTACCTAGAAGTATCAGAGGGAGAGCCTTTAAGTTTTACTACTCAAATACTTGGGCTCGATAAAAAGCGTTTGCATTTTTTTCATCAGATGATTCATGCACAGAGTGGCGGTCTGTTGGCAACAACTGAGCAAATGTTAATACACGTTGATACGAATAAATCGAAGGCCAGCGAAATCATGCCTGCCGTCGCAGAAATACTTGGAACAATTTGGGTTGCTCATCAGCAACTTCCATCTCCAAAGCAGCAAGGTCGAGTAATCCATATACCGAAAACAAAATAAAGCAGATTTAATATTTTCAATAAAAAATAGGAAGAGAATTAAATGGAATTTAGTCTTTCAAGTGAACAAGAGATGATTATCGATACCGTTCGTAGCTTTGTCGAGCAAGAGCTATATCCACACGAAGATGAAGTTGAAAAAACCAATCATATCGATGTAAGTTTGGCAGAGAGCATTAAACAAAAAGCGATTAACCTTGGCCTTTATGCTACCAACATGCCTGTGAAATATGGCGGTGGTGGTCTCGATACATTAACTTTATGTCTTTTGGAGAAAGAATTGGGTAAGGCAAATTTTGGCCTTCAGTATATTGTTGCAAGGCCAAGCAATATATTAATGGCATGCAAAGATGAGCAAATTGATAAATATTTGGTACCAACGATACGTGGTGAAAAAGTAGATTGTTTGGCTATGACTGAACCTAATGCAGGCTCAGATGTGCGTTCTATGAAATGCCGCGCTGAGCGGGATGGTGAGTATTTTGTAATCAACGGTTCCAAACACTTTATTAGTCATGCTGATATGGCTGATTACGTGATTTTATTTGTGGCCTCTGGTGTTGAAGAAACTTCTAGAGGCGCAAAGAAAAAAATCACTAGTTTCCTTGTAGATATGGGGACGCCAGGTTTTTCTGTAGAAACTGGATACAATAGTGTTTCGCATCGTGGATACCATAACTTTATTCTTAATTTTGATAACTGTCGTGTTCATGCATCGCAAGTATTGGGTGAGGTAGATCACGGTTTTGATGTCGCTAACGAGTGGTTAGGAGCAACGCGTTTATCTGTTGCAGCAATGTGTCTAGGAAGAGCCGAACGTGCCTTACAGATTGCGACCGAATGGGCTGCAACCCGTGAACAGTTTGGACAGACTATAGGAAAGTTTCAAGGGGTTTCTTTTAAGCTCGCTGACATGTCCATGGAATTGCAAGCCGCTGAGTTGCTTACTTTGAGGGCTGCTTGGAATGACTCTCAGGGAAAGATGACCAATAGTGACGCTGCAATGGCAAAACTAAAGGCAACAGAAATGCTAGCCATGGTTTCTGATGAGGCTATACAGATATTAGGTGGTATGGGTTTGATGGATGAGTTACCTCTAGAGAGGATATGGCGTGACCATCGGGTAGAGCGAATATGGGATGGTACTAGTGAAATTCAACGTCATATTATCTCAAGGTCTTTATTAAGACCTTTCGAATAAACAATCCTTATGAGTCAATCAAATTTGAGTCGTCTGATATCTCCTAGGTCAATTGCTGTTGTTGGTCATCGAGGAGCTGATTTTGCTATTAGAGAGAGCCGTAAATTGGGTTATACCGGTAAAATTTGGGCGATTCATCCATCTAGGGAGACTATTGAGGGGTTAGAGTGTTTTAAAAGTGTTAAAGATTTGCCTGAGCCTCCAGATGCAACTTTCATTGCAGTTAATGCCGAAGCGGCGATAGAAATAGTTGCTGATCTAAACCAAATTGGAGGCGGAGGGGCAGTGTTATATGCTTCCGGTTTTGGAGAGGTGGGTGAAGATGGAATCAAAAGAAATCAGAGGCTAGTTGAAGCTGCAGGTAAGATGCCGATTATTGGACCCAACTGTTATGGCTTTATTAATAGTTTAGATAGTGTTGTTTTGTGGCCAGACTTGCATGGCTGTGAAGCCCTCGATAAGGGTGTAGCAATCATTACTCAAAGCGGCAATATAGGTCTAAATATGACAATGCAGTCAATTGGCTTACCTATTGCCTACATGTTTACTCTTGGCAATCAGGCAAATACAAATATTTCGGATATTATTAATGCGGTGTTGGATGATGATAGAGTGTGTGCCATTGGTCTTCATATGGAAGGTGTTAGCGATATTGCCGCTTTTGATAATGCTGGACACCGAGCGTTAGAAAAAAAGATACCTATCGTCGTTATTAAAACTGGCCGAACAAATACCTCTTCCCAAATTGCTCTTAGCCACACTAGTTCATTGACGGGAGCAGATCAATTGTTTGATGTTTTATTTGATCGTCTCGGAATAGCAAGAGTTGATACCGTTCCTGAGTTTTTAGAGACTTTAAAGTTGCTCAGCATTTTGGGCACAATTGATCATAATGGTGTGGCATCAATGAGCTGTTCAGGAGGAGAAGCGGGAATGATGGCTGATTTAATTGATGGTTTAGATATCTGTTTTTCAGGTCTTAAAAATGACCACAAGGAGCGAATTCAAAACACATTGAATGAGTTTGTTGAAGTAGATAATCCCTTAGATTACCATACTTTTGTTTGGGGAGATCGTCATCGTACAGCGGCTTGTTTTAAACAAATGATGAGTGGAGACTTTGCCGCAACCATGCTACTGTTAGATTGGCCAAGAACTGACAAAATTAGCCAACAAGATTGGGATAATACTTTCTATGCACTGTGTGATGCAGCGACAGAGACAGGAAAAAAAGCTATCGTTCTCGCTTCTATGGCCGATTGTATGCCTAAAAGGATCATTGATGAATGCCAAAAACGTGGCATTGCGCCAATGATTGGTTTGGATTCCTGTCTAAAATCGCTACATCATTCATACAGGTGTGGTCAAGCTTTTAATGGAACCTCTTCAGCTCCTATAGAGGTTTCCATTCCAGTTTCAAGCAAAATGCAAACCAATAAAACGCTTACTGAGTTTGATGGAAAGCGATTATTGGCAAAGTATGGCTTATCAATACCTCAAGGTGGGTTAGTTTCTAGTATTGAAGGTGCATTGAGGGCTGCAGAAAAGTTGAGCTATCCAGTCACTGTCAAGGTGTCAAGTGAAGCCTTAGTTCATAAGAGTGATTCAGGGGCTATTAGAGTTAACATTAAAGATGCCGAGATGCTCAAATTAGCAGTATCTGAGCTACTACAAATTGGACCTTCATTATTGGTTGAAGAAATGATAGAGGGCGCTATAGCAGAATTAATTATCGGTGCCAATTGTGACCCTTTATTTGGAAAATATTTGATAATTGGTAGTGGCGGAGTTTTGGTTGAGTTATTAAGCGACAGTATTCCATTGCTGTTACCGGTTGAGAGAAATAGTGTTTTGGAAGCACTTTCTGAGTTGAAGTTATATCCGATACTTGAAGGTTATCGTGGACACTCAGCTGGAGATATTGATGCTGTGATTGATGCTGTGATGTCAGCGGTCGATTTAATTAATTCAAATGAAGTCATTGAATTTGATATAAATCCGCTACTAGTTTTGCCTCAGGGAAAAGGTGCAATTGCCGTTGATGCTTTGGTTAAACTGAATTAGTAGTAACATGATAATAATCTCAAAATTAAGGAAGATTTTATGAAAAAAAGTGTCACTTGTGAGGTGTATAACGAAGTGCTGCTAATTACGCTTGATCGCCCTAAAGCTAATGCGATTGATGCGACAACAAGTCACGCGCTTGGCGATGCCTTCATCTCTTTTAGAGATGATGCTGATTTAAGGGCAGCTATTATTATCGGTGCAGGTGAACGGTTTTTTTGTGGTGGTTGGGATTTAAAAGCAGCATCTGAGGGGGAGGCAGTTGATGCAGACTTTGGCCCGGGTGGTTTTGCTGGACTTACTGAATTGTGGGATTTGGATAAGCCTGTTATTGCTGCAGTTAATGGCTTAGCGGTTGGAGGTGGTTTTGAGTTGGCGCTTGCAGCTGACCTAATTATTGCAGCTAACACAGCTGAGTTTTTTGTGCCTGAAGCTACTTTAGGGATTATTCCTGACAGCGGAGGAGTTTTGAGATTGCCACGTCGCTTGCCTAGAGCGGTTGCGATGGAAATGCTTATGACCGGTAGGAGAATGGGTGTAGACGAGGCAAAAAAATATGGCTTGGTGAACAGAAGTTGTTCATTAAAAATGTTAAAAAAGCAAGCCATTGAGTGGGCACACAAAATCGCTCAGTCTGCCCCCCTTTCATTGGCGGCAATTAAAGCCGTCATTAGAGAGACAGATCAAATGGATTTAGAATCTGCGTATGAAACTATGCGCTCTGGTCAAATTAAGGCTTATCAAAAAATGCTCAAATCTGAGGATGCCAAGGAAGGACCGCTTGCTTTTTCTGAGAAGCGTCCTCCCAAATGGAAAGGGAAATAGCTCTCCATGAATCCTGTTCACACTGGATAAAACAGATGTGTGTATAATTTAACGAAAATAAATAGAAAGCTAAAGTGCATACGTAATGAAAAAGATTTTATTGTTAATCCTTTCTATAATGGCATTAGCTTTTTCACTGGGCTCTATATCAGAAGAAGCAAAGAGCGAAGGTGAGGCTATGTTTGAAGCTTTGGGCTGTTCTAGTTGCCACGGTCCGGGAGGGAATTCAACCGATGAAGATGTTCCTTCGCTAGCTGGCAGAGATGCCGAATGGATAGTGCAACAATTAGAGCAATTTCAGTCAGGCGAACGTCAAAATGCGATTATGAATGCTATGGCTCCAATGGCAGAAGGGTTTGAGGACTCTATTGCCGAATACCTTTCTACTCAAGGGATTAGAGAGTAGTTTTTCCGTTATCTTGATAAATAAAAGTTAATGGAACCGTTAATATTCAAGTATAACTTCGTGGAATTTTTTGGAGATTTAGAATGAAAAAGAGCATTATTATTTTTGTATCAATTGTACTTGCAACTCTTAGCGCAACTAGTCTAGCCTCTGGAAATGCTGAGGCAGGTCAAGCTAAATCTGCAACATGTATGGGTTGCCATGGTCTTGCTGGTAATAGCACCATGCCAAATTTTCCTAAGCTTGCCGGTCAAGGTGAGGGTTATATTTTGAAGCAACTACAGGAATTTAAATCAGGTGCAAGAGACAATGCAATAATGGGGGGTGTCGCATCCTTACTATCGGAACAAGATATGATGGATATTGCAGCATATTACTCAATTCAAACTATAAGTGAAAATAGCGCTAAGGCAGATGAAAAAACAATCGAATTAGCTCGAAAGATTTATCTTGGTGGTAAGAAAGATACGCAAACCACTGCTTGTATTGCTTGCCATGGTCCTAAGGGTTTAGGTATTCCGAGTGCAAAATTTCCTGCTCTTAGTGCTCAGCATGCTGAATATATAGCTGTACAGTTAAAGGCATTCCGTCAATATTCTATCAATGAACAGACTGGTTCTGACGAGGTTGCTAGAGATAATGATTATGAAGGGATGATGAGAAATGTTGCCAAAGGTCTGACAACTATTGAAATTGAAGCTTTAGCCGAATATATTGCTGGTCTTCACTAGTTAGTTCATTCTTTCGGTGTTGCCGTCTACAGTCATGACTTGTCCAGATATCTTATGGGCTTCATTTGAAAGCAAAAATAAGGCCATATTGGCAATGTCTTCTTTGTTTACAAATGTTTTAAGTGATACCATTGATTCATAATCTTTTTGCAATTCTTCTTCTGAAACCCCTGTAGATTTTGCTTTTGCTTCTATGACCCTTTTCATCCTATCTCCCGATACCGATCCTGGGCAAATAGCGTTGACTCTTATGTTGAATTCCCCCAGTTCCATTGCAAGTGACTTAGTCACACCAATAACAGCCCACTTGCTTGCAGCATAAGGTGTTCTGAGAGGAAATCCAAACAAGCCTGCAGTGGAAGAGATATTGATAATGGATCCACCTTTATTATTTTTTAACAAAGGTATGGAGTGTTTAGTGAAATAAAAATGGCTGTTAAGATTAATGTCTATTGTATTTCTCCAGTCTGAAATCGATAGACTTTCCATCGGTCCGGTGGGTCCGGTTATGCCGACATTATTGATGAGGGCATCAATGCTAGCAATTCTTTCTTTCAGTGAAGAAAAATATTGTTCTACAGAGTCTGGATTTTTGGCATCGACATTATCTATAAATAGTTTTTCGTTTATCAATGGATGCTCGTTAATTTCATCAATTCTTTTTTGATTGATGTCTGACAAATAAACGTTGTAGCCTTTATCTAAAGATAAACTGGCTATACTCCAACCAATTCCATCGGCAGCAGCTGAAATTATAATGTTTTTGCCAGGAGGCTTATTTTGAGTCATCTAACTTAATGTTTCGTTAAAGCCTTAGATAACTCATCAGATGTAATATACCCTTTTGTATTGCCACTCTTATCGACTACATTCATAGTGCATCTCTCTCTTAATACTTTAGGGATGATCTCTTCAATCACAGTATTTTCATCTATCTTGTATATAGTGGATGGGTTGATATTTTTTGTATCAAACTGATCCTTTTTAGTCATAACTGTTTGAGCTCTCAACACTTTAGAGCGATTAACATCCTTAACAAATGCTTTAACGTAGTCATCAGCAGGATTCATGATAATATCTTCTGGGCGACCGACTTGAACTAATCTTCCGCCATTTAATATTCCTATATGGTCCCCTAATTTCAGGGATTCATCAAGATCATGAGTAATAAAGACAATGGTTTTTTTGAGTTTAGATTGAAGCTCTATTAATTGTTTTTGCATATCACTTCTAATTAGAGGGTCCAATGCACTAAAGGCTTCGTCCATTAAAAGGATTTGAGGGTCTGTTGCAAGAGCTCTTGCTAGACCGACCCTTTGCTGCATGCCTCCAGATAGTTGAGCAGGGTATTGATTCTCAAAACCTTGTAATCCAACCGAATCTATTTGTCCTTGGGCAATTTCCTTTCTTTGGGCTTCTGGCACTTCTTGAATTTCAAGGCCATAGGCTACGTTTTCTATAATTGTCTTATGAGGGAAGAGTCCAAAGCGCTGGAAAACCATACTCATTGTCTTTTTTCGGAAATCTAATATTTCCTTGTCATCTAAACTTAGTACATCAACACCGTCAACTGTAACTTGACCTGCAGTAGGGTCAATGAGTCTATTAATGTGTCTAATTAAAGTTGATTTTCCTGAACCAGACAGGCCCATACAAACAAAAATTTCACCTTCTTTGACTGATATAGAGACATTGTCTAGGCCAACAGTGTGACCAGTTTCTTCCATGACTTGTTCCTTGGTTGCACCCTCTTTTACCATGGGTAAAATTTGATCAGGATGGTTTCCAAATATCTTATAAATATTTCTTATTTCTATTTTTGACATCGATTAAAGGCTATTTTTCTGGTGGTTTGTTTCTATCTTGGACTTTTTGACCGTAGGCTTGAGTAATTCTATCTAGAACAATTGCTAAAAGTACAATCGCAAGTCCTGCTTCAGTTGCCTTGCCGACGTTAAGCTGTTGAAGTCCAAGTAAAACTTCATCACCAAGACCTCTGGTTCCAATCATAGAAGCAATAACAACCATAGCTAGTGCCATCATTGTGCATTGGTTGATTCCCTGCATAATATTAGGAAGTGCTAGTGGTAGTTGAACCCCTAGTAACTTTTGTTTTTTACTCGCTCCGAATGCTTCAGCTGCTTCAATGACTTCTGTGTCAACTAAGCGAATTCCAAGATCTGTTAAACGCACTAAAGGTGGAACCGCATAAATAACTGTTGCAATGATTGCCGGAACAGCGCCTAATCCAAAAAGCATAATTCCAGGAATGAGATAACAAAAACTTGGTATTGTCTGCATTAAGTCAAGAACAGGAAGAGTGGCATTTCGAACTCTAACGCTTCGAGACATGGCTATTCCTAAGGGTATTCCAATTAAAATACAGAACAGTATTCCAATTATCATAATAGAGGTTGTTTCAATCGCTTTGTCCCAAAATCTTGGGTGAAGAAAGCCAATAAAAAATGTACAAATTCCAACAAAAACGGTTGTACCTAGTTTTCGACCACTGGAAAAGAAAACAATCGCTACAACGAGAGCAATCACAAGTGGCCATGGCATCATCATTAAGAATTTCTTCAGGGAAAGGATTGCTCCAAGAAGGAAATTATTGACTGCCTCGAAGTAAATTCCGTACTCTTGATTAAAGACTTTAAACCAATCATTGATCCATTTCATCAATGGGATGTCTAGCCACCTTGGCC